>VNIV01000092.1_pt1 | contig 18106 bp, 22 predicted proteins | sample 7248611 | NCBI WGS metagenome assembly VNIV01 (sample SAMN12251775, study PRJNA551026) | human skin metagenome | isolation source: skin samples from healthy patients | host: Homo sapiens | place: France:Paris | reverse complement strand
ACATCGAAAAGATATTGATGAAGATTTGCAGATACAGTGTATGACGTATATGGTCTTTCATATAAATTTGTCATTAAAATTATTTTTATTGATTGATTAATTGAAGATAAACCTGCAACTGAAGTTAAATCTCCGGTTAATGGGTGTGGTTTAAACAATAATGAAACATCTTTATATATATTTGCTTTTGGCGATAATCTATTTTTATCTGTTTCTAAATCTCGGTCAAGACTAATATTTGAACGAGAATAATCAACAACTGGTTCAGTTGGAATTTCTTTTGAATATGAACCAACAATAATATTACCGAATGTAACTTCAGAATTTTTAACTGAAAATATTTTGGAATAATTATTAGAAAAGTTAATAATAATATTTTCAGCAAATACAGGCAAACCAGAAATTTCTTTTATTAAAAACCATGGTCCATTTATTTCATCGTAAACTAATAATGAATTTATCTCTTTTGATTTATTTGATTCTAAAATAATATCATCAGCGTCAAAAATAGTAGAATCAGAATATATGACTTGTTTATTTTGCAATTCTGATACAGAAACAATAAATTCGGATATATTATTTAATGAATGTACATAATTAAATATATAATCGTTTGATATTAATGCTATTTTAATATCATAATTCCAATTAATGTTTTTATAATTTGCTCTAAAAAATGCATATTGCTGAACAATCATGTTTATCTCTTTTTAATTTAAATCAATTCTTGATGCCGTTGCTTTAAAATTTCCATCAGCAGCTGCATTAATATTTCCGTTTGCTGATATGTTTATATTTCCATCCGCTGAAATGTTGCAATCTTTTTTTGCGGATATTTCAATTGTTCCGTCTGTTAACATTTTAATAATTGAACCACTTCTATGCATAATAGTTACAGATTCTTTACCAGGTGTATCATCATGTTCTATAATATGACCAGATTCAGTTTGTTTAGAATGAATATACGGATATTTTCCTTCATGACCATTTTCATGATTATTAATTGATGTGTTAATTCCTAAATTTGCTCTTGAACCATCTGGCAATAAAACATCATAAGTTTCTCGCTGGTCTTGAAATCCAACAGTTTTTTTACCCGGGGCATCTTTAACCGATTCGCCATTAACTGCTAATTGATGTGTAATAATAGGTATTTGTTGTTCAATACCATCAGCAAAAAAACCAAATACTAGTTGCCCGTCCCATACGTTTGGAGATTCATTTGGTGTTGCATTTAATGGTAACATAATTTGGGCCCAAGGCAAATGCTCAGTTGGAAGTTGAGATAAATCTTCAGTATGTTTACCAAATATTCTAACTCTTAGACGTCCAAGTTTTTTGGGATCATTTCTATCCTCAACAACACCATAAAAATGATAAAATCCAGATTCGCCTGCCTTATTATGTTTTTGTCTTTCCATTAATAATTATTATCCGTTTGTTTTTGTTGATTTTCAGCAATTGATTGTGTAAATGTATCTTTAGAAAATTCAACAATAGTTACAGCATTACCAGGTTTTATATATTGTCTTAAAGCAGTAACTATATATTTTCCTTGAATATATTTGTCATTTTCTACAATTTCAGAAGTTTTCTTAATATTAATTTCTGGTATAACAACATCAACCATATCGCCAACTGTTAATATTGCATTAAATGGCAATTCAGCATGAATTTTTGGGCCGTTTCTATACGATGATAAAATATTATATCGTTTTGAAAGTACATCGTTTTTTGTACCCTTTGATGTATCTTCAGGATTTTTAATGGTTAATTTATATACAGAATCATCTGATGTAAACTTAAATGATTCTGTCGTTGTTCGCAATTCAGGATTTTTGGAATTAACACGTTCAATTTCAGAATATTGGTCTGAAAAATGATTATATGAATTATCATCAAGTTTTCTATTAATTAAATCCAAAGTTTTAGTTTTTACTGAATGAGAACCTGTCATCATATTATTTAATTTATTAATTGGTGCATAATACTTATAATTTTTCAATGTATACATTTTTTCAGAAATTTCGGCGACATGAGAATCACCGACATAAAATTTAGTTGGATTTTGTTTAATTAATGTTTCAATTGATTTATACACAAAACCTTTATTGTTTTCATAAAATAAATATGATCCTTTTTCATTTGCATTTGAAATAGATCTAGCAGCCATGGCATTAATAACATCAAATGGGTGGATATACGGAACAATGTAATCTTGTAATCCAATCGTTGGAATTATATCAAATGTCTTTGATGAATTAAGTCTACCAAATGCTTCAGCTGCAATATCAGATGCAAGTACATTTACAAATGATTTAGAATATCGCAATGCTTTATTTTGCAAAACTTCTTCCGATGCAAATTCAAGTTTGTAAGTTGCTGATTTTTCATTAACATATTCTTTATTAGCAACAGAAAATATAAAAAATTGTCTAGTTATAATTTCACTACCAAAATCTTTATATTTTATTGTTAATATTTCTTCACCAATTATTGGAAAATTTTCATAAAATGCAACAGAATCAAGCAATATAATATCACCATAACATGCGGATAAAAATAAATCTTCTTGTATATTCATTTCAATAAAATATGGCAAAATTGATTCTTCTTTTCCTGCATAATTTTTTAATTTTAAATCTATTATCTCAACAAAACCTGAGTGATATTGTAAATCCATTTTTATCTCTCATCATAATTTGATAATTTTCTATTATTCTTAATTGTTTGTAATCTATAATCAAATTCACTTAATATTTGATTAATTAAATCTTTTGATAGTAGTTTTATATTTCTCTTCAATTCATTTTGGTATAATTCATACGAATAGATATCAATATGTTTTTTATATGAATCACCTAATAGATTATACGCATTTTTGTCAATAACTGTTCCTGTTATATCTTCATAATGATGAACAATATTTTTTAAATCGTATGCATTATCAACTTCATATTTTTTTTCAAGATATTCATCAAATTTTTCATTAGATAAAGGTAAATCATAAATCCAATCATATATTTGCGAAGATAGCATAACAACCCATGAAAGTCTAGAATCACCATAATATTTTTGAGCAACAATATCAAGACGATCTGAATCTTGCCAATAATATTCATAATATGCATTTGGATTTTGAATAACTTTTTCGATTATTTTAAATCTAACTGTCATATCAACGGTTGAATATATTTTCCCATTGCCGTCTGGATATGTTATTTTTGGAAAATTTTCAAAATAGTTAATCATATTTATTTTCCTTATGGCAAGTGAGCCATTGAATCCCATGCATTCGCAGCTGCATCTTTAATAATATCCCAACCAGATGAATATGAATTTTTATTATAATGCGGCGTATTTTTAAATGCTTCTGCTTGTTTTGTCATTTTTTCTTTATCTTTATTAACAATAGGTGTAGGAGCTGGCGCATCTTTGCCGTCACGTAATTTAATAAGAGCTGCTTTAATATTTGCGCGTAATTGTGTTGGTTTTGTATTATTACCGTTTAAACCACCTGTTGCATTTGTAACTCTACCTGCGGCCGAATTGGTTATCGTATCAAGAACCTGTTGGTCGTGTAAATCATATGCTTTTGGATTATTTTTATGTAAATTTTTCCATTCTTGATAATATGTTTCAGCAATAATTTGTGCTTGTTCTTTTTCACTCTTTTTAGAAAACCCTGGAGTTAATTCACCCTTATATGTAACATTATTTGCTTGTTGTTGAGTTGTTTCTTTTGGCACGTTAGCAGTTGCGGCTGTTGCTGTAACTGGAAACAATTTAGAAATGTCCAATGCCATTTTTTCTTTTTCATCATTTGGATTCAATGTACGATACGTATCTGTCTGACGAAGATACTTCATGTCGTCTCGAGTTAATGCTTGTGCTTCTCTAAATTGAATATTCAAAATGTATGCAAATGGATAATTGTCACGAGTTATTTGAAACATTCCACGAGTAGGTGAACGTGTTACAGAAATGTTAGAAATAAAACAGTCAGGAATTTCGATTAAACCTTTGATAGGATTATCAAATGGTGTTAAAAATTGAATATTAAACATATCTGGAAAATCTAATAAAATCCCACCAGCCCCTTGTTTTTTTGCACCCATTGAACCGTCTTCAAGCGTTGATATAATATTAAAAACTTCCTGTTGTTCTTTTGAGTTTCTCGGTACAAATGAAAATTCAAAAGCATGTTCGCGAATGCCTTGACCTGTGTAAGCAGCTTGAGACATCGGATTAACGGTAATACCAGCATTAACCCGAATATAATTTAGCGATTCAGAAATACCTTCGCCGACTGATTGGCCAATACCACCGCCTAAAGCAGTTGATAATGCTGTGGCACCTAGGCCAACTTTTAAAGCATCCTTAGAAACCTGGTCAGAAATTCCCATATTTTTAATAAAGTTTTCGCCAAAAGCTTTTGGGTCAAACGAAGACATATCACCCATAGCATCGCCTGAGCCACGAATTAATTTCGACCATAACGATGTATAATCAGTCCAACCGGCTGAAAATCCTGATGTTAATGAAGCAGGTAATGGTAAATCAATAACATATAATTTTTTAACTTGCCCGGATTTTATATTATCCGAATCTAATGTTCTTTTATTACCATTAATATCATTAGGATCGTACAAATATTTGAATGCAGAAATTCTCATCTTACAACATCTATCATTTGTTTCTTCACCGGATTTTAATGGATATTGCATATAGCCAGTAGACTGATTTGCGTTTTGCATAACAATATTTGGATTGTTTGCAATATCTTTTCCTGATGTTGTTTTCTTTGCAAGACCTAACTGTTTAGATGCTTGCTGATACATCGAATTAACATCCATACCAAGTAAGTCTGAAAATGCGCTAACACCTGTACCAAATGAATTATTTGAATTTGTTAAATTCATCATTAAAATATCTGGATTTTTAGTAACAATATCATTTAAATCAGGAATTGACGGTAATTTCAATTTATCAAGATTTTTATTAATAATAGAATCAATACTTGATGTTGCTTGTTTTTCTAACTTATCTAGATTTTTGGATAAAATTTGACCAACTTGATTATTTGGTAATTGTGACCCAATTGATGTTTTCACATCTGAAACTGCTTTGGTTATTACTGGATTAATTGATTTGTTTATTAATGAACCAAGATTTATTGACATAACATAAATTCCATATAAACTTTTTACAAAATATTTATACGAAAAAAGAACGGCAGAACCGTTCTTCGTAGTTTTTAATTTTTATTTAAATGAATTATAAAGTATCAGCAATATCTTTATCTTCACGAATTTCAACAAATCTTGGTAAAAATAATGTTTTACCATTTTTACTTGCATTGTCAATAATCATATTATATTTTACTGCAACGATACGACCAATAAATTCTGATGGTTGTTTTTTTCTATCGTTATCAGTCAATCCTGAACCAACTGATACTTTTACGTTTCCATCAGCTGATTGACAAATTAAAGAACCAATTTGACCTTTATATTTACCTGTACCTTCGATTACATCAGTTACTAATAAATCTGCTTCGTTTTCATCTTTAATTTTTAAAGCAAATTTTGAACGTTTATTTTCCCATATACCATTAATATCTTTTACAATAACACCTTCTTCACCCTGAGCAATTAATTTTTCAGCTGTTGTTAAAATTTCTTCTTCATTACGACAAACTTTATTTTCAACTAAAAAAATATGATTAAAATTGTCAGGTTGATAAGTAAATGGAATTTTTAATTGATTTAATCTTACTTGATATGGAATTTTTGATAAACCTGCTTGAAAATCTTTGTATGCAACACAATCCCAAAGAGTAATACCGATATCTTGTTGTTCCTCTTTTGATGCAGTTGATTTAATTAATTTTGTTGCAACACCATTTGATACCTGACGTGATTTTGGGCGCATGGTATTATAATCAACTTGATAAATTTCACCATCAAATACAATACCATTTTTTAATTCAGGATATCCAGCAGAGATACTTTTAAAAATTTCTTTAAATTCTTTATCTAATTCTGGATTTTGAATATCATAAAATTTACCATTGCGTGTTCGATAAGTTACATACAATTCATTAACAAAAATAATGATTCGCGATGCATCATATTTTAACTGAACATATACTGGATATTTTTTAGGTTTTGTTTTTTCATCAAATTTATGACAAAGCATTACTTTAAAATCTTGAAATGCTTTATTATCCGTCCATATTTTTGCAAATGTTGTATTTGTAACACCAGCACGAATATCTCTATCAAGAATCATAATTAACATTTCGCGAGATTTATCGTTAAGAATCAAATATAATTTGGTTAAAAGATTTAAACCTTCATGACCTGTTACATCACGATTACGAATTAATTCTAAAACATTTGAAACCCATGGTTGACCAAAATCATAATTTTGATATGAAGGATTGTTTACTCTTCGTAATTCTATTTCTTCACGTTCCTTTTTAGGAAATACTGAAGTCTGAATATTTGTTGCATTGTTAATAACCGCTTTAGAAGAATACCAATAATTAAAATCTCGACAATATACATTATGCAAAAATATAACAAATTTAGTATTTGTCATATCGTCTTTATCTTTAATATCTTGAAGAATCTTTTCTTTTTCAAGACGAGAATTTGTTGAACGCAATTGTTCAATAATATTCATAACCACAATTGAATAATCAAGCATATTCAGATTTTCCTGTTTAATAATTTATATGTTTATTATATACCAAAAAGAAAAAGACCTACAATAAAAATTATAGATCTTTTGTATTTGTTTTGTAAATTATTTGGAATGACGTAAAACAACCCAATCAGTTCTATAACCTGGATCATATCTATTACCAACATGAGTTTGATGACTTTGAACACCAATTGTTGTTTTAAATTCTTTTTTGGTACCAGGATTAAATATTACTGAATTATCTTCAGATGGATGTTGTGAACCACCCAATTCTTTTAGTGAATTTTTTACATTTTTAACTGCTTCTTCTGTATGACGTTCTGATGCATTAGTTACATTCATTGGAGAATGAGAACCACCACGAACACCTTTTTCAGATGAAATTTTAACATCTTTTGAAAAACCACCAGGACCTTCACCAGTTCCTTTAATAAAACCATATCTATGATGATCTTTAAGATGTTTATTAATCATTGCTTTTGTTACAAAACCTGATGCAGGATCTGTTGCATTTTCTGAAATAATATTTTCTAATAACGTTGAAAAACCTGACATATTTAAAATTCCTGTTTAATTTGTTTTGATATATTTATTTTAATCAATTTTACTCATATTGTTTGTATAAGTTTAGTAAAATTTCTTTTCAGTTCCTGATAAAATTTTCGTATGATAATGATCACCAATTTTTCTAGAATAAAATTTACCTTTTAATTCTGGATAATCTCTATCATATTCGGATTCAATATTTTTGGTGTCAAGATGTTTATTAAGAATTTTTGTTGCTTCTTCTGGAGTTTTAGTATATTTTTGTAATGCTTCAGAACCTAGATGTTTTTTGGTAAATTTTAACATTGACGCAGAAATTTCTGAAATGGATCGTGTTGGTTCGTGTTTTGTAATATTTGCTAAAGCAGATTTACCTTCATTTGAACCATCCGTAAATGCAGCAACAGACTTTCTAATACCTTTCGAATTCTTATACATTTTACCAGCAACAATTTTACCATTTTTCTTTTTTAATTTCCACATGTGAATATTTTTTACCATGTCATCTGGATCTTTAAATCCATCGCCATGAATACCACCAATTTTTTCATATGATTTTTGAATTAATCCAAATACTTCATGTTTATGTTTATGCTTTTCTGCTTCATCTTTTGGAAACAGATTAATATAATGCTCATTCAAAATATTTTCTTTAATGGTGTTCAAAAGTAATTTTTCAAACTCTTTCATTTCTTAGACCTTTTATATAAATTCTGGATAATTAAATTTTGATACATCAGCAATAGAATATGCAATATCAGAAATACGATTAATACGATGATGACCATTATTAAAAAATTCAACATGATAATTATTTGGTAATTTCAATAAAAGTTCTTTTTGTTTTGGAATATTAAATAATTCATCATCATTTTCTACAAGAATATCTACTTTTGAATTAGATACTTGAAACATAGTATCAATATCACAAATTTCAGGTTTGTTATCATGTGGAAAAACTGAAGGATTGATTAAAACAGCTGGTTGATTAAGTTTAGCTGATAATTGATTTGCTAAATAACCACCCATACTATGACCAACTAAAATAACTTCTTCATATTCTTTTAATTGTTCTTTAGCAAAATTCTCAGCAAGTTTTAAAGTTTCTTTTAATCCTTTATCATAATCAAGTTGAATTGCTTTTTTATTAGTATACGGAATTTTAACAAACTTATCAGTGTTAACAGATGAACCATAACCATGGAAAAATATAATAACAGAATCTTTTTTCATAATTTAAAATCTCCAAAATTTTTTCAAATATTTATTAATTTTTACGATTTATTATAATATAAAAAGAAAAAGATCTGCAATATAAAATTACAGATCTTTTGTTATATATTTGTAAACTAAAAATTATACATCTATAACCGCTCAATTTTTACTTTGCAAATACCTTGTGATAATGGCGCAATACGAGCAAACGCGCCTTTACTTAAATCCAAACGTCTACCATACTTAGCAAATCCGCCAGTGTCATTGATTTTTACAATAACTGATTTACCAGTTACAACATTAGTCACTTTTAATTTAGTACCCATTTTATGAGAATTAGACGCAGCAGTCATTGCATTTTGATTGAATACTTCACCTGATGCAGTTTTTTTACCATGAAATCCACGTCCATAATAAGATACAAGATCTGCATAAGATGACGTTGAAAGAATTGATAAAATTAAACCTGTTAATAAAATTTTCATAATTGTTTTTAATACCTTTTTAAATTATGGTATTTTATTTAAACATTTTTAATTTGTCAATTACAGTTTTTATACTATTTAGTTTCGTTTAGAATACATCTAGATAACTTTAAATTGTTATATGTATATTTTTATTGAATAAACAAAAATGCTCTAGATTCATTCTAGATACATAATTTGATATTTAGTATTTAAAAGATACTATTCAACCACTTTATTCCGTGGTATATAATATTTGGAATAATTTAAAATAATAATTTGATATATTGAAATTTCTTTAGATATATTTTTAATAAAATAAAGAACTAGTTGTGAAACAACTCATTTGAGTCTTTAGCTCAAATGTCAATATAAAGTATTTTAAATCAAATATTATATACATTTTCTAATAAAAGGTATTAAAAATACTCATCAATAGACTATACTATTTTTATTAGAATTACGGTTGCCTAGCAATGCAAGTATCAATTATAACTGATTAAATTATAATTTTACAATTACTGTTTTAACTTCTGTATATTTAGTTGTTTAGACTAATACAGCAACTCATTCCCTTAGAGTTGTATTCCTGCATCTTTTTATTAACCCAAGATGCAAACAGATGATAGATTTTACTATTTTTCTATCAAATCCTTTGAATAATTTACTTGCTGAAGTGTATACCTATATTGTTATTCTTTTATTTTCATTATAAACTTAGATTAATTAATAAAATGATACGATTTTATATAATCAAAATGTTTATCCAATAAAAGCAATATAACGAATGGTCAAGTTGAGAATTGCTCTATATAATTACTCATTCAGTATACATTACGCCAGTTTTCAAAAATAAAGGGATAAATCTACGGCTAGCATGGGAGATCTGTTTATTTTTGTAAACATATCCGGATTTTAATTAAAATCCATTCGATTTATCGTTGTTGGTAAGGTCATTTAGCTCGTGTTATTGAGTACCACGGTACCCGTTGTCAGTGGACGACAGTGCGGGATTGATTTTTTAAACATTATACTGACCATTACAGCTCAAAAGAAAGTTAATATAAACTAGTATCATTATTGTTTATATAGGTTCAATGTCATTAAAATAACAAATCATCCTTACTTTATATTGCTGTAATTTTTTATTGTCTATCAGTTGAGACTTTTCTCTGAAGGAAATCAATAGTAATTTCCATTAACACGTAATACAGAGATGGCAGAACACGTATTCTGCAACTAGCCTATCCATTTATTGTTCATACGCCACAGATAGGACGGCTCCGAGTTAGTATTTGTTTTTTATTGATGACGTTGTGTACTAACGGACTAACATCTTATTAGTATTTAATATACTAAAATTTGATAGATTTGTCAATGGTTTTAATAAATAAAATTATAAATTTTTTTAAATAAAAGGACTAAAAATAATGTTATTAGAATTATCAAATAAAGAAGTTGTTTATCTGTTAGAAGTTTTAGAATCAAAAGCAGAACCAGAATCTGTTAGATTAAAACAAGAATTAAAATCTTTAAAAATTCAATTTGAATTAAAAGGTGAAGAAGATACCGAAACACGAACTTCAAAACTAATTGAAAATGCAAAAGAAGTATCAGATAAAGATTTTGATAAAAGTCTAGCAGAATAACATTTTTACAAATATATAACAAAAGATCTGTGGTTTTATATTGCAGATCTTTTTCTTTTTATATTATAATACATATATTGAATTTTGAAAGGATATTTTACTATGAGTAATTTAAAAGTTTTTATACAATTGAATATTGTATTTTTATTTTGTTTGTTTTTAATTATATCATGTTATCCCGTTCAGCAACCGGCTTTTTAAAGGATATTTTGATATGCAGTTAAAACATAACAAATATATTGAATTTACTATAAACCCAAATACTATATCAGCAAAAAAATATTGCGATGAAGATACAGCATTTTTTATATCTTCCAATTTACGTAAAACTGATAGGGTATATATATTTTTGCGGTTTCTTGGAAATAAATGCGATATAACAAATGCGTCTAGTTTTGACTATTCTAATTTTGATGATTTTTATATAGATTATACAATAAAAAATTGTTTAACCGGCGATGTGCCATCTGATTTAATTAGTTCCGGTTTAAAATTATATAATAATTTTCTTAATATAATAGCTATTGTTGAATATTATTCTTCTGAAGACATGATTGATGAATATTTACATAATCAGTCATATAAAAGAATTATATTATTAAATGAGTATTCATTAACAGAAGAACCTAAATATTACATTTTTGAAAAGGAATAAACTTATATGCAATATGCTGCTTGTGCTTTGATTCTTGATACATTAACAAATAAAGTTTTATCTGTTTCAAGAAAAGATGATGAAACTGATTTCGGATTAGTTGGTGGAAAATTAGAAAAAGATGAAGATTGGATTTCAGGTTTAAAACGTGAAGTTATGGAAGAAACTGGATGTTCAGTTGATGTTTTGCCAATTTATTATTCAGATGTTGATACACAAAATAATTTTATTGTAAGAACTTATATTTGTATAAATCCAATTCCTGTAACAACTATTTCTTCATCTGAAACCGGTGTTATCAAATATTGTACATTTGATGAATTGACAAATGGTTCATTCGGTGGTTATAATTATCGTATGTTCAAACATTTTAAATTAATTTGAGATTTTTTATGAAATATGATGATATGATTTTTGGTGTATATTCAGTAAAATCTGATTTATGTGCATTATTTGTTCATAATCATGTAAGAATTGAATTTACTGGTAAGGAATTTTGCAATTTTAGTGATGACCAATTAAATGATATATTTAAAAATCAGTTTAATTTAGATTTACCTAGAATTTTTGATTCATATTTTATTAGTAGTATAGAAAAAATAAGTTATTATATGAGAGTTGATGACTATACAAAAGATTGTGTTTTTATTGGTTCACAAAATGTTATTAATGGTTTAGAAAAAAATATACTAGTTCCAAAACTTGCATACGCGATTTATCTATTCAAAGATTCCACTCCTACTAAATTATATTTGAAAAAATATATTACATTATGTAGATTATTTTATATAAGTGAATTAGAAGATATTAACTGTTTTTTAAGAGAATAAAATTATGATTTTCGGTGCGATTTATGAATACCCTTATCAACCATTAATAGACAGTTTATATGGTTGGGGTAGCGGCTATGTTTTTATACATAATACATTTATATTAAAAATTAATAATACTTCTTATTCTATTAATTCTATTATTCAAAATTGCATATTAAAAAATTTGCAAATTTGTGATAGACTTAATAGTTTATTAGCAAACGAAAATTATTATGTTCATGGCGGAATTACACATTTTTCAAATTCCAGACATATTTTGGAAAATATTGGTGAATACGAATTTTTGTTTTTATCTGAAAAGGAAAAAAATATTTTTGAAAATAACATGAATTTTTTTGAAGATTATTATGTTTTAGGTTTTGATACAATGCATGAATATTCAGAAGAATATCATAAAAAATGGAATAAACATGCGGTAATTGAAGAAACTAAAGAACTTATGTTACTATTATCAAAATAAAGGATTACAAAATGAATATTATGTATTACTGTGTTATTTCTGTTATTGTTTTGATTGGTTTATTATTTTATATTAATATTAAACATTCAAACAAATTATCTGATTTTGGAGATGCCTTTGTAATTTATACTCTTTGTATATTGGTATCAATATCTTGGCCAACTAGCTTAATTATTTTAATTATTGTAGGTATTGTGTATATTTTAAATTTAGGTGTTAAAAAAATTATTGACCTTTTAAAATTAAAATAATATAATAAATTTTTAATTTAAGATAAGTTTAAATAATGAATATATTTTATTTAGATGAAAATCCTGAAATTTGTGCACAATATCATTGCGACCCACATGTGGTGAAGATGTCAGTTGAATATGCACAAATTTTATCAGCTGCCCATAGATTAATTGATAATAATGATAATCCAATTTTATATAGATTGACTCATAAAAATCATCCATCTGTTATTTGGGCTAGAACGTCTAAAGAAAACTATGAATGGTTATATTCATTATTTGTTGAATTATGTAAAGAATACACATATAGGTATGAAAAAACACATCTTACTGAAAAGAAATTAAAAGATGTGTTAAAATATGTTCCTAAGAATATTGAATCATTAGGTTTTACTGAGATGCCTCAATGTATGCCTGACCATTGCAAAATTGAAAATAATTCAATTGAAGCATATAAAAATTATTATAAAATTGAAAAATTAAATATGTTAAAATACACTAAACGTGAAAAACCTAATTGGATTTAAAATTATGCAACGATATCTTGATGCAATTCATTTTCTGACACTTAAATATAATATAGATGTTTTGTCAATTCAACAATTTTTAACAAAAGAAGACAACATTTATTTAGCAAATAAACTAGTTGATGAAGTTGAAATTATATTAGATAATATGGTTAAAGAAGGTTTAAAATCTAATTTTGATAAAGATTATAGAGATATTTTTGGTAAAGATATTGAACAATTTTCGGAAGCTGAATTACTAAATAAATAATTACATAATAATAATTGCAATTAAAAATTAATTTATTATAATAATTATACATAAGCACTCGTGGCTCGAAAAGATAGGCAACCGATTGCAACCCGGTTTTATGCAGTGGCGGAATCTGTCGAGTGCTCCAAATTTTGAAATTTCCTTAGACGTTTAGGAATTGAAACATGAAACTCCGTGAAGTTGAGCAGATATTACGATAAGATATTCCAGTATTTTGTAAGCTGGATTTTTTAAATATATGTCCCTATAGTGTAAGGAATAGCACAATTCTCTTCTAAAGAATTAGTCAAGGTTTGAATCCTTGTAGGGATACCAATTTATAATTTGTTAAAATGGAATTTATATTATGGGAAGTTTTTTGAAATCCTGTTCATTAACAAATCAAACAATTCAAGAAGATTCTGAAGTTATCATAATTCCATTTGGTTCTCATTTGGAAAAATTACCTGCACCAATTATTTTAAATGCTGTAGCAAAAGATTATGGTCTTTATGATATTATTGAGTCCGATATAGAATATAAAGTTTTTAAAGATTTTATTTTAAAATATTGTTATATGAAAGACTCTCACCATATTATTGAAATAAATCCTAATATTACATCAGAAGAATTATTTAGACATATTGAAAATGAAGAAATTTTTGTAAATCTTCAATATAAAAATGAATTCGTTTTAAAATTATTTGTGTGTGAAAAAGTTTATTTCGATTTAATATTAAAAGAATATTCAACATACAACTTACGATATCCAGTAAAAGATGATTTTAATGATATTTTATCAATTTTACAAGAAGATGAAATGTTTATTAATATTAAACTTTATCAATTTTTAAAATCTGAAATTTCGTATTTCGGCAGTATATCAAATTATCTTCAAGATAAACATATTTCTTTAATTTACAGAAAAACCATTTTTGATAATTATGCAAAATGCACTAAATTATTTTTAACAATGCGTCTTATGAATATTCCAATAAATGAATCAAAATATGTTGGACAAGATTATTGTAATTCTTACGGTTTAAGATACCTTAAATTTATTGACGAAGTTTCTAAGATTAATGATAAGAAACTAATTGATGATCCTTATTTTGACGAATACAATAATAATTTGGATTTAGAAGATTATAAAGAATACAAAATTAAAAATGATTATTAGAAAAATATTATGAAAAAATATCTTAAACTGTTATGGGGTTCTAAATTATATGGACTAACAAATAAACAATCTGATGAAGATTATGTTATTATTTGCGTTGATAAAAATGATCCAGAATTAGAACAATATAAAAATGATCCTAATATTGAAATTTTTACAACAACAGAATTTCAAGAAAAACTTGATGATCATGATTTAAAAGCAATCGAAATTTTATTTGCATATTTTGGTAAGTTTTCATTTACTGGATATTGTGAACCAACAAATAATATTGATATTTCAGAAGATTATACTTTTGCATTTTATTTTAAATTAGACAAAAATAAACTTCGTTCATCTGTTTCTAAAGTTGTTTCAAATGCATATGTAAAATCAAAGAAAAAATTTATTGATGGCGAATATTATATTGGTGCAAAATCTTATTATCACTGCTTTCGTATTTTAACAATGTTTATAAGTTTAGCAAAGCGTGAATATTTTAAACCAGATGCTTATCAAGAAGATTTAGATTTTATCTATAATAGAATTGTATTAAATTATAATAAGTATTTAGATGATTCATTATCACCCTTAGAATCATGGAAGAATATGGATAATGAGTACAATGTATATCTCAAATCTTTACAACATACATTTAAATTATATTGTCCTAAAAAATAAAATAAAAAAATTTGTAAATAAATAATTAAAAGTTATTGACAATATAAATAAATTTAATTATAATATTTGAACATTAAGCCAATATAGCATGCTGATGAATGCACATCATAATGGTGAAGAAGATAGGTTTGATTCCTATTATTGGCACTTATTTTTTATATATGCCGTAATAGCTCAATGGCTGAGCAATCGCCTTGTAAGCGATAGGTTGTAGGTTCAAGTCCTACTTACGGCACCAATTTTTAATTGATATACTTGCAAGAGCATCGATTATAGGCGTATTAATTAAACTAAGTTTATAATCACTGGGCAAGAGATTGTTTAATAATCTAATAAATGTAATTACGCTGCGGTTACAATCAATTAAATTTTTAAAAATTTTTAAAATAATTGTTGTAATAAAAATAAAATCTTGTTATAATTGCTTTATAAATTAATAATCGTTTAACCTTTAATTGAAGCTAGTTCACGGTTTGGTTTTTTAACAGGTTCGAATCCTGGCGGGGTAACCTTTAAAAAGGACCTGGTATAAACAGCAATGATTATTAATTATTTTATATGCTCCTATGGCGAAATTGGTTAGACGCGGTGGATTTAAAATCCACTTCCTTTAAGGAATCCCAGTTCGAGTCTGGGTAGGAGTACCAATTTATTTTATGTTGTGCCTTTTAATATAATTAACGAAACTTTATTAGAAAAAATTAATGACTAATTTAAAAGAAGAAGTAATTCATAATTATATTACTGCTACTCGTGCAATTTTAGAAGAAATTAAACAAATATCTTTTGCCGATAAAATAAATGTTACTATTGATTTAGATGACAGCAGTGAACTTAAACATAATTTAGCTTTTCTTTGTTGCTGCTTAATTGAAATAGCTGATGACTTATTAGAGGAAAAGTAATATACTATTTTTGGGTGAGCAGCTGAAAGATATAAACATACAGTTCCAAAATGTGTTGGTAGTTTAAAGGTAAAACCCTCGATTCATAATCGATGAGATCTCAGTTCAACCCTGGGCCGACGCACCAAATTTATTGCAAAAATGCAATAAAAAATTAAATAAGGATTATGCATGTTACAGTTAATATTACATTTAATCGGTGATTATATAACACAAACTGATTACATGGCTAATAACAAAACTAAAAGTTTGCCTGTAGCTTTTTTACATGCATTTGTTTATACAATACCGTTTATATTAGTAACGCAGAGTATTATAGCATTGCTTGTTATTCTTATATCTCATGCAATTATAGACAGATATAGATTAGCACGTTATGTAATATTTGCTAAAAATTATCTTAATGATCGTACACTTAAATGGAAAGATTGCGATAAAACAGGATATTCTAATAGTAGTCCCGCATGGCTTACGGTATGGTTAATGATTATAGCAGATAACACGCTTCATTTAACTATTAATTTTATTGCAATAACTTATATGTAAATTATAACTAAATAAAAAAAATAGTTGACAAAGTAAAAAAATTTGATATAATATATTTTAAATTGATTAAATAAATATTTCCTACGGTAGTTCAGTTGGTTAGAACGTTCGATTGATAATCGAAAGGTCGGTGTTTCGAATACACCCCGTAGGACCATTTTAAAAATTTTATTCCTGTGTAGAGGAACTGGTAAACTCAGCATACTGTTAATATGCCGCTTTATTGCACTGTAGGTTCGAAGCCTACCACAGGAGCCAATTTTTATTAAAACTATATTTTAAATGGCTGCAACCATCATAGAATATAGTTTTAATAAAAATAAACAAGTCTTTGCAGAGACTTTAACAAAAAGGTAAAAAATAAAATGCTAAATTGTAAGTATTGTAATAGCGAAAGAAAAAATAAAAATTCTTTGGCACAACACGAAACAAGATGTAAAAATAATCCTGAAAGAATAAATCCATCGGATTGGGCAATTGGTAATAGAAAAGGTTGCTTAGCATGGAATTCAGGAAAAATTGGTCTTTATAAACATTCTGATGAATCAAAATTAAAAATGTCAGAAAAAATGTTAAATAGACCAAAAGAATGGTTTATGAAAAATGGTCAAAAAGTTTCGGAAACTATACAAAAGAAAGTAGCTGAAGGAACTTGGCATACATCATTAGCAAAAAGAATGCATTATAATTATAATGGTATTGATTTGCATGGTCGATGGGAATTAAATTACGCACAATACTTAGATAAAAATAATATCAAATGGATTAGATGTAAAGAACAATTTGATTATTTTTATGATGGAAAAAACAGAAAATATACACCAGATTTTTATTTAACTGAATCTGATGAATATATTGAAATAAAAGGTTATAAAACGGAAAAAGACAAAGCAAAATGGTCTCAATTTCCAAAAAATAAAAAATTAATTGTATTGACAGCGTCCGAATTAAAAGATATAATTAATTTATGATTTTTGCTCAAGTCGACTAATTGGTTTGGTCATCAGACTTTCACTCTGAAGGTTGCGGGTTCGAGTCCCGTCTTGAGTACCAAATTTTTAAAACAATACATATTACAAACCGATAACAAAATATCTGTTGTAATATAAAAAAATTTTGTTATAATTGTTTTATAAATTTTGGAACGGTAGCTCAATGGTAGAGCATCCGGCTTTTAACCGGAGGGCTGTGGATTCAAGTTCCACTCGTTCCACCAATATTTTGATTAATAAGTTTGCCCTTGTAGCTCAGAGGAAGAGCACTTGCCTGTCACGTAAGAGGCCGCGGTAT
>VNIV01000090.1_pt1 | contig 18198 bp, 14 predicted proteins | sample 7248611 | NCBI WGS metagenome assembly VNIV01 (sample SAMN12251775, study PRJNA551026) | human skin metagenome | isolation source: skin samples from healthy patients | host: Homo sapiens | place: France:Paris | reverse complement strand
ATTTAATTAATTCACGGTAACGTTGAATATCTTTACTACGTAAGTAGTTTAATAAATGTCTACGACGACCTACCATTTTTAATAATCCACGACGAGAATGGTGATCTTTTTTGTGTTCACCTAAATGCTCGTTTAATGCAGCGATTTCTGCAGTTAAAACAGCAATTTGTACTTCTGGTGAACCAGTATCTGTTTCGTGTACACGGTATTCTTTGATTAATTCATCTTTACGTTCTTGTGAAATTGCCATATTCAATTTCCTCCTTAAATAATAGTTAACTCCTTAATCTGAGTTAGGCGTCGGAGATTCGACCTACTAAGAAAAAGGTATAAAAGAATATCAGAAGTTAAAGATGCATATCTTTTCTTCCTCAACTTTAAACATTATATGATATATCATCACCAAAATCAATAGATAATAAGCGCTTAGCCTTAGATTTATCTTCATTCATTTGCTTAACTAAAGGATCAATCCCATCAAATTTAACTTCTGGTCTAAGAAAATGGTGCCAATAGACAGTGACACGTTCACCATAAATATTTTCATCAAAGTCAAAAATGTTTACTTCAATAACCACTTCTGCTTTAGATGAATCATGAAAAGTTGGCTTGACACCCACATTTGCAACACAACGATGTAGCTTACTTTCAGGTCCAATTTCCATGCTTACTGCGTAGACACCTTTTTTTGGTAGCACATAATCATCGCTTGGTTGAACATTTGCTGTAGGAAAACCAATTGTTCTACCACGTTTTTCGCCTTGAACTACTGTACCTTTAATTCGATAAAGGTAACCAAGTTCATCATTAGCCTTTTGTAATCGACCTTCTGTTAAAGCCTCTCTTATAGCAGTTGTAGAAATCTTTTCAGAATCCATCTCTTGTTTACCTACAATCGTTGTATTAAACTCTTTAAATTCTTGAAGTACAGTCATATTACCTTTTCCAAATTTGCCAAAAGTAAAATCAAAACCTGCTATAACTTCTTTTACATGATTATCGATGATATATTCTTGGATAAATTCATCTGAAGTTACACTTGCAAATCGCGATGAGAAGTTAATCACAATGCAATAATCCACACCATGTTGTGCTAACATCTCTAATTTATCTGAAAGTGGAGTTAAATAAGTCGTACGTTTGCGTTCTGGATTCAAAACCACTGAAGGATGCGGATCGAAAGTCATCACTGCTTGCTTTAAGTGACGCTCTTTTGCTTTTTTATCTAATGTTTCAAAAACTTTATCGTGTCCTTTATGCATTCCATCAAAGAAACCAAACGCCATCGCTACTTCTTCTTTGATAAGTTGATCTTTTAAAATAGGATGGATAACTTCAATCACTTTCATAAAACTTTTTCTCCTTTAATTAAAGACTTTTTTGGGTTTAAATTCATTAGTTTTATCAGGGTGAACGGCATATATTGCCAGAGCTTTTTTAGTATTACAATCTATAAAAACAAATTGTTTATCGACTTTCTGAATTAACTCTTGTTTTAAAAACTTTTGTCCATTAAGAATTCTCTTTTTGAATAATTCGTCTTCTATTTCTATAGCTAATAAACCTTTTAAACCATATTCTATAGGAAACATTTTGTCTTGCAATGAGTCATGCTCATGTAATTCCCTAATTTGGTCAAGCGTTAAACTATCTTCTATTTGAAACCCACCTGAAGATATACGTGTTAATAATGACATATGCGTAGGGTAGCCTAACTTTAACCCTATATCTGTAGCTAATGTCCGTATATATGTACCTTTTCCACATGTTACTTTAATATCGAAATGACATTGATGGTTAGCAAACTTTGCTTCTGAAATTCTTTTAATATCTTTAATTTGAACCTGTCTTTTCGGGCGTTCTACAGTTTCATTATTGCGAGCATACTCATATAATTTTTTACCATTAACTTTAACTGAGGAATACATAGGTGGAATCTGTTCAATAGTTCCTAGAAATTGGGGAAGTACACTATCTATTTCATTCTCTGTGATATCAGCATTATTTATCAATTTACTTTCTAAAATCTCTCCTGTTTGATCCTCAGTCGTTGTACTGACTCCCAAGGTAACAGTAGCATTATAAGTTTTACCCATATCCATCACATAATCACTTACTCTAGTAGCATTGCCAAGGCAAATTGGAAGTACTCCATCAACTTCAGAATCTAAAGTCCCAGTATGCCCAATTTTTTTCATTTTTAAAATTTTTCTCAATTTAAAAACGACATCATGACTAGTTAATCCTCGTTCTTTAAAAACAGGCAATATACCGTTATACATTTTGTCTCACCTTTTATTTAATGTTGCTTTAGTTTTAATTATTATAACATGTCATTTTATAACATTTGAGACTATTTAAACATAAAAATAGTAGGTAGTTCCTTATTCTATAGCCAATATGTGTCACTACCTACATTTGAAATGTTATTTATCTTTTTTGCGTAAATCTTGTAGCATACGTTCAATCTTATTACCATATTCTATAGATTCATCATATTCAAATGTTAAATCTGGAATGATTCTTAGATGCATACGAGATCCTAATTCTGACTTAATAAAGCCAGTAGCTTTCTCTAGAGCTTTAAAAGTATTTTCAACTTCCTTATCACTTCCTAAAACAGTTAGGAAAATTTTTGCATGAGATAAATCATTTGTTAATTCAACATCAGTAATTGTTAAAAATCCCACTCTAGGATCTTTAACTTTATTGTTAACGATGTCCATGATTTCTTGTTTCATTTGTTCGCCAACACGTTCTGCTCTCATGTCATTCATCAAATTCACCTCACTTGTTTATCAGTATTATAAAATTTTATCGTAATTATCATTCATAATATTAATAGTGTGTTTACATCAATGTGTACTACTCAACATTCTATTAAATCTATAGCTGTTTATCAATTAACACAAATAAAAGAAGAGGCAGAAACATTTTTATAAGCTTGCAGACATCAATCTATGACAAATAACATAGTTACGTAAATGTTAAGAAATCATGAGAAATTTGACCACATAATAAACTCTAATAAAAGTCATAACATGACATCAATCCTCTATAGAGTTTTAAACTTTGTGTCTCGCCTCATTGCTATTAAAAGTATACTATTATCTTTGAATTTCTATCATTTCAAATGCTTCTATAATGTCTCCTTCCTTAAGATCATTATATTTTTCAATCGTGATACCACATTCATAGCCTTGTGCTACTTCTTTGGCATCATCTTTAAAACGTTTTAGTGTATCAAGTTCACCTTCAAATAAGACGATACCATCTCTAATAACACGTACACCTGCATTTCGAGTAATCTTACCTTCAGTAACATAACTACCTGCAATCGTACCAACTTTAGAAACTTTAAATGTTTGACGTACTTCTGCTTGACCAATCACTTGTTCTTCAAATTCAGGGTCAAGTAAACCTTTCATCGCAGATTCAATTTCTTCAATTACATTATAAATAACGCGATGCAATCTCATATCAACATTTTCAGCTTCAGCTGCACGTTTAGCCCCTGCATCTGGTCGCACATTGAACCCGATGATAATACCATTAGAAGCATTTGCTAACGTAACGTCTGATTCATTAATGGCACCTACAGCTGTGTGAATAATACGTACGTTAACGCCTTCTACATCAATTTTCATAAGAGATGCTGACAATGCTTCAACTGATCCTTGAACATCACCTTTAATGATGACATTTAAATCTTTCATTTCACCTTGTTTCATTTGTTCAAATAAATTATCTAATGAAACATTTTTACTTTCTTGACGTTGTTGGATAACGCTTGTTTCATGACGTGCTTCACCAATACGACGCGCTTGTTTTTCATCACTAAATACAACAAAACGATCTCCAGCTAGTGGTACGTCATTGATACCAGTAATTTCCACAGGAGTTGAGGGACCAGCTGACTTAATACGTTTACCTAAATCATTGGCCATCGCACGAATACGACCATACGTATTACCAACTACAATTGAGTCTCCAACATGTAACGTACCATTTTGAACAAGTAATGATGCAGCTGGACCACGTGATTTATCCAATTCCGCTTCAATAACTGTACCTACAGCACGTTTATCAGGATTAGCCTTAAGTTCTTGTACTTCTGCCACTAACCCAATCATTTCAAGTAAATCATCAATTCCATCACCACTCAGTGCTGAAAGTGGTACGAAGATAGTGTCACCACCCCAATCTTCAGGAATTAATCCGTATTCAATAAGTTCTTGCATGACACGGTCTGGATTAGCAGTTGGTTTGTCAATTTTATTAACTACTACAATAGTTGGAACTTCAGCTTCTTTTGCGTGATTAATAGCTTCAATTGTTTGTGGCATTACTCCATCGTCAGCAGCTACTACCAAAATAGTAATGTCAGTGACTTGAGCACCACGCGCACGCATAGTTGTAAATGCAGCATGTCCAGGTGTATCTAAAAATGTGATTTTTTTACCAGCATTTTCAATTTGATAAGCACCAATATGTTGCGTAATTCCACCAGCTTCTCCTTCTGTCACCTTAGTATTACGAATAGAGTCTAATAAAGTAGTTTTACCATGGTCAACGTGCCCCATAATAGTAACAACTGCTGGTCTTTCACCTGCATCAGGATCATCTGACTCATCATCAAAATAGATTGATAAATCTTCTTCATCAATAATAACTTCTTTTTCAATCTCCACACCATAGTCATCAGCAATTAATTCTAATGTTTCTTCATCTAATGACTGATTTATATTGGCCATAATGCCTAATAGGAATAATTTTTTAATAATACCTGATGATTCCACATTTAATTTGTCAGCTAACTCACCTACAGTAATACCCTCTTGATAAGTGATTTTAGATGGCATCTCTTGTGACTCATAAGGTTGATGTTGTGGTTTATTGTTTTTGTTGTTTTTATTGCCTTTATTATTTTGTTGTTTGCCTTTATTGTTTTTCTTGTTTTGACTGTTTTTATTTTGTTGATTTGATTTTTGATTAGTATTTTGTTTATTATCAGATTTTTGGTGATTATCTTGAGTATGTTTTTTATTATCGCTATTGTTTTGTTGTACTTTAAACTTTTTATCTAAAGCTTTGATTTGATCTTCTTCTAAAGCTTGCATATGATTCGATACTTCAACGTTCAGATTTTTCAACTCATCTATAATCTCTTTACTCTTTAGATTTAATTCCTTCGCATATTCGTAAATTCTTTTTTTACTCATATAATCACTCCTTACGATATTCATCTATCATTGATAACAATTTCTTAGAAAAACCATTATCTGTAATGCCTATGTTGACTCTCTCGCTTTTACCAATTGCTATCCCCAATTCAGTTCTAGTGCCAAATTCTCTTAACGGAATCTGGTTACTCACACATTTATTGTTCATAAGCTTTTGAGTGTTTTCAGATGCATCGGTTGCTATTATCACTAGTTTAATTTGTTTCTTTTTTATGTCATTTAATAAGACTGACTCTCCACTTTTGACTTTACCTGCTCTCATAGCTAAACCAAGTAAGTTATATATATGATCTTGAGTCATTATTTTGGAATCTCTTCTCTGTAAATTAAGCGAATTATTTCTTTGTATAAAGGCTCAAGAGTTTCTTTAGAGACATTAAAAAACTTTTCAAGCACTTCTTTTTGTTGAGCTTTTTCTACTAAAGATACATCTTTTAATACATATGCCCCACGACCTTGTTTTTTACCAGTCGCATCTGCAAATATTTCGCCTTCTTTATTGATTACTACTCGAATCATATCTTTCTTTGGGTGCATTTCATTAGATATAATACATTTTCGCATTGGAATTTTTTTCTTTTTCATAAGCTTATCACTCCAACCTATTCTTCTGTATTGTTATCTTCTTTTGTTTCAGATTCTTTTTCTACTTCTGTTTCGGCACTCAATTCACTAGAAAGTATATCAGACTCCTGAAGAGTCACCTCATCAATTTTAACATCTTCATGACCAGTATTATCGATTTCGTCGACATCTTCTTCTGTTTCAATGACAGAATAAATATCTGCTTCACGAGCATCAGATTCAGATTTAATATCAATTTTCCAACCTGTTAATTTAGCAGCTAAACGCGCATTTTGACCACGTTTACCTATCGCTAATGATAATTGATAGTCGGGAACTACGGCAACTGTTGATTGATTATTCTCATCAACTATAACTTCAAGTACTTGTGATGGACTTAAAGCATTTCTTACAAATACTTTAGGATCTTCGTCCCATTGTACGATATCAATTTTTTCTCCACCTAATTCTTCTACGACCGCTTCAACACGAGCACCTTTTGAACCTACACATGCTCCAACTGCATCGATGTCAGGATTGTCAGAATAAACACTGATTTTAGAACGATCTCCTGCTTCACGAACCACTGATTTCACTATAACAGTACCGTCATAAATTTCAGGGACTTCTTGTTCAAATAAACGCTTTAATAAACCTGGATGACTTCTAGAAACATAAATTTGTGGTCCTTTTGTTGTTTGCTCAACTTTATTTACATATACTTTGATACGTTCATTAGGAATATAACTTTCATTTGGACTTCTCTCAGCTTCAGATAAAACTGCTTCTATTCGTCCTAAATTAACATACACGTAGCGATGATCAACACGATCAATGACACCAGTTAAAATATCTTCTTCTTTATCAATAAACTCATCATATAAAATTTCTCGTTCAGCATCTCTTAAACGTTGCATCACAGCTTGTTTAGCTGCTTGAGCACCCACACGACCAAAATCTTTTGGCGTAACATCTTCTTCATAAATATCTCCTACTTCATAAGCAGGATTTTTAACTAATGCTGTACTTAAGTCTACTTCATCTCTATCGTCAAATACTTCCTCTACCACTTCTTTACGGGCAATTACTCTAAATGAACCCTCATCCATATTCAACTCTACTCTAACGTTTCTTGCACTTTCATAATTTTTCTTATATGCAGTAATCAATGCTGCTTTAATGGCATCAATGAGAACTTCTCTAGGAATTTTCTTTTCCTTTTCTAAATATTCAGTAGCTAATAATAATTCATTACTTGACACAATTTTTCCTCCTCATCATGTTAAATCATAATGGCATGACGTGCTTTTGCTATTTTATTTCTTGGTATTTCAATTTCTTTCACTTTTGACTTGTCTTTAACTTCCATAACTAGTAAATCATCACTAACTGATTGCAAAATGCCTAACCATTCTTTGTCTCCTTCAATAGGTGCATACAGAGAAACAAAGATAGGTTGATTCACAGCATTATAGAAATCTTTCTCTTTTTTTAAAGGTCTCTCTGCTCCTGGAGATGCTACATCAAGATAATACATTTCAGTAATGGGATCATTGTCATCCACCACTTCACTAATTTTCTCAGAAGCTAAGGTACAATCATTAAGATCAACGCCACCTTCTTTATCAATGGAAATTCTTAAGAATCGATCTTTTCCTTCTTTTACATATTCAATATCAACAAGTTCGAATTTTAAGTCGTCTAAAACAGGTTGTATCATCGTTTCGATTTGATCCGTAATTTTACTCATACAGGCCTCCTTTTATGGCAAATAGAAAAGAGCGGGTTTACGCCCACTCTTCTGCCCGAGTTTAATCATTTTTACACAGCTATAGTATATCATAAGTCTTATGAGTAAACAAACTTATAAAGTACAACTTAGTTTTTTATTACTCAATGTTAATCTGACTTCTAATTTATATTCAATTCTACATATCAAAAATAGAAAGTTGTGCTTTTTCTGGTAAATCAGGAAGTGATCCCAATTCATCTAAGTATTCAATCACTTTTTGTGACAAACCTGCTTTTTTATTTAAGTCTTCTTTAGATAAAAATGGCCCCTCTTCACGTGCCTCTACGATTCTTTGAGCAACATTTTCACCTAATCCAGGTACAGCGACAAATGGAGGAATTAATGAATCTTCCTCTTCTCCCTCTATAATAAAGTCAAATGCTTGACTTTTTTCTAAACTAATAGGTTGCATGCGATATCCTCGATGTGCCATTTCATTCATAATTTCTAATACCGTTAATACATCTTTTTCTTTTTTACCTAAATCCATGTATCTTGAATACATATCTTTAACAGTATTACGAATGCTTGTTTTATCTTTAATCATTGTAATTAAATCAAAATCAGATGCTCTAATTGTAAAATATGCTGCATAATAATATAAGGGATGATGTACTTTAAAATAAGCGATTCTTACAGCCATTAATACATAAGCAGCTGCATGGGCTTTAGGGAACATATATTTAATCTTACGACATGAATCTAAATACCAATCTGGTACATCATTTGCTTTCATTGCTTCTACCATCTCATCAGTTAGGCCACGCCCTTTACGCACAAACTCCATTGTTTTAAATGCCATAGAAGGTTCAAGTCCAGCATACATAAGATATACCATGATATCATCACGACAACCGATAACACCAGATAAATCACAAATCCCTTGTCGAATCAATTCTTGAGCATTACCTAGCCATACATCAGTACCATGTGATAATCCTGATATTTGTACTAATTCTGAGAAAGTAGTCGGTTTAGTATCTTCTAACATTTGACGTACAAATCCTGTTCCAAATTCTGGCACACCAAATGTACCCGTCTTACATAATATTTCATCTTCTGTAACACCTAAACTCTCAGGACCACTAAAAATTTGCATTGTTTCTTTATCATCTACTGGTATAGTTTTCGGGTCAATACCTGATAAGTCTTGTAACATCCGAATCATCGTTGGATCATCATGTCCTAATATATCTAATTTTAAGACGTTATCGTGGATTGAATGGAAGTCGAAATGGGTTGTCATCCACGCTGCACTTTGGTCGTCTGCTGGGAATTGAATCGGTGTAAAATCATAAATATCCATATAATCCGGAACTACAATTATACCACCTGGATGTTGACCAGTTGTACGTTTAACACCTGTGCATCCTTTAACTAATCGATCAATTTCTGCCCCACGTTTATGAATACCTTGATCATTGAGATAACCTTTTACAAATCCAAAAGCTATTTTTTCAGCAACCGTGCCAATGGTCCCAGCTCGGAATACTTTATCTTCACCAAACAGGACTTTAGTGTAATTATGTGCATTAGGTTGATATTCACCACTAAAATTTAAGTCAATATCTGGTACTTTATCTCCTTTGAAGCCTAAGAATGTTTCGAAAGGAATATCTTGCCCTTCTTTAGTCAAATCGTTTCCACATGTAGGGCATTTTTTATCAGGTAAATCAAACCCAGATCCTACAGACCCATCGTCAAAGAATTCACTCGTTTTACAATGTGCACATATATAATGAGGGGGAAGTGGATTTACCTCTGTAATCTCAGTCATTGTAGCTACAAAGCTTGACCCTACAGACCCCCTTGAGCCTACTAAGTAACCATCATCCAATGACTTTTTAACAAGCCTTTGTGATATTAGATAGATAACCGCAAATCCATTCCCGATAATACTGTCTAGTTCCTTTTCTAAACGGTCAATAACAATTTGTGGTAAATCATCACCGTATAGCTTCTTAGCATTAGAATAACTTAGTTCTCGAATCTCTTCGTTTGCTCCATCCATTCGTGGTGTAAACAATTTATCTTTAATAGGTATGACTTTTTCAATACGATCAGCTAGGTCGTTTGTATTTTTAATAACTATTTCATACGCTTTGTCTTCACCTAAAAAGTGAAATTCATCTAACATCTCATTAGTAGTTCGAAAATGTGCTTCAGGCAACGTTGAACGATTTAATGGATTGCCCGGTTGTGATGCAATTAAAATTTTTCTAGCTATCGCATCATGTTCAAACAAATAGTGCGCATTACCGGTTGCTATGACAGGTATATTGGCACTATCACCTGCTTCAATCAGACGTTGATAGATTCGGGTGAGTGTTTCATTATCACGAATTAATTCTCTATCCATTAAATCTTGATATAATGCAGGTGGCTGAACCTCTATAAAATCATAAAACTTCGCAATTTTTTCTACTTCAGCTTGATCTTTTTGCATCACAGCTGTAAATAATTCACCTTCATCACACGCAGTCCCTACTAAAATGCCCTCTCTGTATTCATTTAAAAGTGATCGTGGAATTCTCGGTATGCGATAGTAATATTTAACTAATGAAGCACTTACAATTTTAAATAAGTTTTTAAGACCTTCTTGGTTCTGAACAATGAGAGTAACGTGTGTTGGACGTGCTCTTTTAAATGCATCCACATTCGTTAACTTCTTATTAATATCTAGATGATTAGTTACTCCTAACTCTTTCATTTGTTGAACCATTTTTATGAAAATATAAGCAGTGGCTTCAGTATCATAAATCGCCCTATGATGTTGCGTAAGTTCGACACCATATTTTTTAGCAAGGAAATTTAAACCATGCTTTCCGTATTCTGTATTGATTGTTCGTGAAAGTTCAAGAGTATCTATGACTCCGTTTGTCGAAGGACCAAAGCCTAATCGTTCATAGCCCGTATCGATAAAGCCCATGTCGAATGATGCATTGTGTGCTACATATATAGCATCACCTACCCATTCTTTGAATTCCTTTAATACTTCTTCAATTTCTGGCGCACCAGTTAACATATCATCTGTGATATGTGTTAAATTAATAATCGTTTCAGATAAACGTTCATGTGGGTTACTAAATCGTTCAAATTTATCAATAATTTCACCATTATGTACTTTGACTGCAGCCAACTCTATAATCTTATCGTATTGGTTAGACAGACCTGTAGTCTCTACGTCAAAAACAACGTATGTAGCTTCTTTCAAATCACGATTTATCGGTTTATAGGCAATAGGTACACCATCATCTACAAGCATGCCCTCCATACCATATATCATTTTGATGCCATGTTTTTCAGCAGCATTATGCGCATCTGGAAATGCTTGCACTACATTATGGTCTGTAACAGCTATAGCTTGATGCCCCCATTTAGCTGCCTGCTCTACATAAGAACTGATATTAGGAATACCATCCATTTGACTCATTGCTGTATGAAGATGAAACTCTACACGTTTGTTCTCAGCTTTATCTTGCTTTGGTGTTTTTTTAATTTCTTCTATATCAGACATCATCATAACTAAATCTCGAACAAATGTATCTTCTTCAATACGTCCTTGAGCTCTCACCCATTTACCTACACTCAAAGCTTTAAAATGATTTAAATCGTCTTTATTTTTACGTGTAAACATTTTTAACACTAGAGAATCTGTATAATCTGTTACTTTTAATTCTACGATATGTCGACCACTTTTAAGTTCATTAAGATTTATATCAAAAATAACGCCCTCAATCGCTACTTTAAATTCCTCTTCCACAATAGATTCAATAGAACGTAAGTGATCCACTTGTATCGGTTTACCTATTTGACATTTCTCTACAGTACTATCATTGTTGTCTTGTTGTTTAGCTTTTTCAGCCTTCATCTTTTCTAATTTTTCAGTCGCTTCTCTAGCACTTTGTTCATCTTCTTGTTGAATATGAGCTTCGAGTGATGCTAAGTCATCATCATGGTGTGAAATATCAGTTTCAAATATCACTTTATCTATGTCAAACCCACATTGTTTAAAAGCTTTAACTAAACTTCCGTTACACGCTTTATCAAAATGATTTCTTTCAATATCATTAGACACTAACACTTTAATAATGTTGCCTGACATAATGAGTTTCTTTTGTTTTAATTGACCTTTTACTTTGGGTGACAAGCATGTTTGATCAATGCAATGCACAAAATACTTTAAAGCATATTCATCTTGTTGGTTTGTATCTTTAATAGAAAAATGAATAGAAACTGTAGCTATTTCTTTGAACTCTTCTTTAATGGCATGGATAAATAGAAGGTAATCTTCTTGAGATAAGAAATGTGGTAATGAAATATGGAATTCCCATGTTCTATTTTTATTTGATACATCAATACGAGTTAATTCACCTTGTTCAATAATATCTTGTTGTAACTGATTTGATATCTTAATCTGATCGGCAAGCACTTTAAACTTTTCTTGACTTGTCATTGCCAAAATAATAACCACCTTAAATAATAAATACTTTATTTTTACTTATAATTTGTACGTACACCATTAATAAATTCCTCTGAAATTTACAAAACAAATTTGACTCATATTATACTACTGATTCGTTTTATTTTCATGAGAAAAAATTATAAATTTGGCAATAAAGAAGAGCAGGTTAGAATTCAAACTATCCTGAATCTAAGTCCCTGCTCAATTTTTAATGCATTTTCACTTAATTGCAAATATATTTTAAATAATTACTTAAGATTTGTATACAAATTTGTTAAATATTGCTCTAAATCATTAATGTGAACGTCTTCACTCTCTCCATTGTGACGTTGTTTCACTTCAACAACGCCTTCTTCAGCTCTTTTACCTACTACAACACGAATAGGTAAACCAATTAAATCTGCATCATTAAACTTAACGCCTGCACGCTCTTTACGATCGTCATAAAGAACATCATATACATCATTTAAGCGTTTATAAAGCTGTTCACTTAATTCACGTTGTTCATCTTTTTTAGCATTAATAGTAATAAGATGTAAATCAAATGGTGTGACTGATAAAGGCCAAATAATACCATTGTCGTCATTATTTTGTTCAACAATCGCACTTAACGTTCTTGATACACCAATTCCATAACAACCCATAATTAATGGTTGTGCTTTCCCTTGATTATCTAAAAATGTAGCATTCATAACTTCAGAGTATTTAGTTCCCAATTTAAATACTTGTCCAACTTCAATACCTTCAGCAAATTGTGCCTCACCAGAACCATCACTTAACATTTCGCCCTCTAGAATAAATCTAAAATCACCAAATTTTTGCACATCAAAATCTCTTCCTATATTAGCATTCATATAATGGTAACCATCTTCATTTGCGCCTACAACTAGATTATTTAAATCTTGAACGAAGTTATCTGCATAGATTTTAATCTCTTTATCGTGAATTGGTCCAAGAGAACCTGGCTCTGCACCTACTAAATTAATCATTTCATCTTGTGAAGCCATTTCTAAATTATCAGTGCCAAAATAAGATTTTAATTTAATTTCATTTAATTCATGATGTCCTCTGACTAGAACCATGATAAATTCACCATCTACTTTAAAAATCATTGTTTTTACAATTTCGTCAAGTGGTTTGTTTAAAAAGTCTGCTAATTCTTGAGCAGTTTTAGCATTCGGTGATTAAATTTTATAAAGTTCCAATTGTTCTATTGGTTTCACAGAAGGGTGATAAATCACTTCAGCTTTTTCGATATTTGCAGCATAGTCACTTTTATTGCTATAAACAATAGTATCTTCACCAATGTCACTCAACGCCATAAATTCATGAGTGTGATTACCGCCTATGGCTCCTGAATCTGCAACTACAGGGCGTGCGTTGATACCCACACGTTTAAAAATTCTACTATAAGCTTGATACATGTCTTGGTAGGTCGCATCTAAAGATTCTTCGTCAGCATGGAAAGAATATGCATCTTTCATGATAAATTCTCTTCCTCGTAATAAACCAAAACGTGGGCGCTTCTCATCACGATATTTTGATTGAATTTGGAATAAAGTAAGTGGTAATTGTTTATATGATTTTAATTCATCTCTTACAAGAGATGTAACCACTTCTTCATGAGTTGGTCCAAGTGCAAATTCTCTACCATTGTGATCTTTTAATCGCATTAATTCTGGACCATAAGCTCCCCATCGTCCAGATTCATCCCATAGTTCTGCTTGTTGTAAAGCTGGCATCAGAATTTCTACAGCATCTATACTTTCCATTTCTTCTCGTACGATTTTAGAAATATTATTCAGTACTCGTGTGGCAAGAGGTAAATAACTATAAATACCACTTGTATTTTGTTTAATTAAACCTGCTTTTAATAATAAGCGATGACTCAATGCTTCTGCTTCGGCAGGAACTTCTCTCATCGTTGGTATAAATACTTTAGATTGTTTCATTCTCTTTTTTCCTCCCTATTATAAGAAATACCGTTGTATGTCATTCCACGTCACTATTATCATAGTAATCACTACAAATAAAGCACCTAGAGCAATAATAGCTGTTTCAGCTTTTTTATTAATCGGTTTTCTAAAAATAGCCTCATAAAGAACAAATAAAATACGTCCTCCATCTAACGCAGGAATTGGTAATAAATTCATAATACCTAAGTTAACACTTAATAAAGCTGTATAAGCTACTAAGTTAATAATTCCTGATTTAACTACAGAGTCAACACTATGATAAATACCAACTGGTCCATTTAACATATCGAATGAGAACTCACCTGTAAATATGCTACCTAGCATAGCAACAACAGCAGTAAATATAAGTTTCCCTTTATCAAAGAAATTATATACCCCATATTCAATTGGTTTGATAACACCATGTTCCAATTTGGGTGCAAAACCTATTTCATAACTCGTTTGAGTCTTTGTTTTAGTAATCTTTCTCTCGACCTTTTTAGGTTCAAGTTGCATAGTTTTAGTTTTACCATCTCTTTCAACTTTTATTGACGTTTTAGCAGTTTTATTTTGATCAAGAACACTTTTGATATCATCGAAACTTTTAATTTTATGATTATCAACTTGTACTATTTTATCATCTTTAAGCAAAACTGCTTCATCTGCTGGTGATTTTTTCACAACATCACCTATCGTACTCGTTGGTGTCCCTTGATAATAAGCTAAACCAATAAATAACACTAATGCTAATATAAAGTTAAATAATGGCCCTGCGAATAAAGTTAAAAACTTTGATAATGGCTTTTTATGAGCAAATTGTCTATCTCTAGGAGCGATTTGAATAAGACTACCACTTTCAACAAAATATGCTGTTTTAGCAATTGAATAATGATGTCTTTCCTCATCAAAAGCAGTGATTCCTTCAATAAAAAGCTCGTCTTTGAAATCACACTTTTTAACTTCTATAACTTCAATTTGTTGGAATTTGTGTTGATCATCTAAAATAATATGAGAAATTTCATCATTATCATTTAATTTAATTTTGACGTTCATTCCTGGCTGAACTGGAGGCTCTTCTAGGCCATCTCCTGCCATCCTAACGTAACCACCTACAGGTAATAAACGTATTGTATATAAAGTTTCATCTTTTCTAAAGCTAAAAATCTTTGGTCCCATACCTATTGCAAATTCTGGACACATAATTCCAGCTCTTTTAGCGAAAAACATGTGACCATATTCGTGAACCGTGACGAGTACACCAAATACGATGATAAATGAAACTACCGTAACTAAAATGCTCATGCTCTACACCTCTATTAATATTGTGTTTGAATTTTAAAGATAAGAATTTGTACGTAAATGTTAATGGATAATATATGTCATTATAAAATGCTTAATAATAATAGCAAATTAATATATAGTTTTAATACAATACGGGTAAAGTCATTGACGAAAAGGAGTTAAGAAATATTGATCCCCGTTCAAAATTTCACTAACTCCTTAATTATAACATCATTATAACATCTATCTTATTTTACAATTTATAACATTAAATTTGAATTAATAGAATATTTAATAATGGTAAAACAAACATAAAACTATCAAATCTATCTAATATCCCACCATGACCAGGCAAAATACGTCCCGAATCTTTAACGCCAAAATGACGTTTAAATCCAGACTCTACTAAGTCACCTAGTTGACCAAACATACTTAAAATAATTGTTACAAGTAATAAAATCCAAATATTCATATGGAAATCAACAAAAAATTGCATGATTAATGGTACCAATATACTACAAATAATACCGCCGATAAAACCCTCAATAGTTTTATTAGGACTTATAACTGGCCATAACTTGTGTTTTCCCATTAATTTCCCAAAAATATAAGCACCTGTATCAGTTAACCACACAATTAAAAATGCATATAATATGTAATGCAAACCTTCTGAACGTGTTTCATAAAAATACATAAACCCTATACCTATATATGCAACAGTCATCAAACAAAAAGCTGCGTCCATGAAACTAAATCTATTCTTAGATAAAACAGTATAACTCAATACAATAAAACTCATCGCAATTAAACCTTTAAGTTGTATGACTTGAACCCAATCTCCCGCATCTTGAGGGAGCATGATTATAACTAATGCTAAAGCACTAATAAGTCCCGGTATAGATAAAAATTTAATCATATTCATATTTAACAATTCTTTTAATGCAATCAAAGCTAACAAGTAAGCGAAAAGCATTAATATCATGCCACCTTGAAGTAAGATAGGCAAGAATATTAATAAAGCAATGATTGCAGTTAAAGTTCTAACTTTCATTTGTTACTCCTCACTTAATCCTCCAAAGCGTCTTTGGCGTGATTGATAAATTTTTAAACATTCTTTAAGCTCATTTTCATCAAAATCTGGCCATAACTTCTCATTAAATATAAATTCACTATATGAAGCCTGCCATATTAAGAAGTTACTAATTCTTTGTTCCCCTGAAGTTCGAATTAATAATTCTGGATCTGGATATTTATGAGTCATTAAATATCGATTGAATAATTCTTCATCAATGATATCAGAGCTTTGATTATTTGATTGTAATTCCTTACAAATTGCTTTTACACCTTGTAAAATTTCGGCGCGACCTCCGTAATTAATTGCAAAAACAAGTGTTAAACCTGTATTGTGTTGAGTCTTAGCTTTGGCATGATCAATAGCCTCGATAGTTGATTGAGGCAACCCTTCATAAAAACCAATCGTTTCTACTTTGACATTTTTCTCAATTAATTCTGGTAAAAATGTTTTAAGGAAATTAACGGGTAAATTCATTATGTAATTAACTTCACTTTCAGGTCTAGACCAATTCTCTGTAGAGAAAGCATATAGAGTTAAATATTTAATACCAATATTACTTGCTTCTCGAGTAATCTTTTTGATTGTTTGCATGCCTTCGTAGTGTCCTTTAATCCGTGGCATTCTACGTTTTTTAGCCCAACGCCCATTCCCATCCATAATAATAGCTACGTGTTCAGGTATATTATGTATGTCTAAGTCATTATTTTGATTTGTCTCACTCTTGTTTTTATTTTTCAGCTTTTTAAACATGGTCTTTCCTCCGAGCCTGATCGTCTCTGTTTTATTATATTAGTTAATTAAACAATCATCTATCATTTTATCATACTCATTTATCGCATTGAATAAGCAAATAAAAAAACTGTACCAAAGTCTTACTTGGTACAGTTTAGGCTATAAAAACAACTATTGTCTATATTGATTTTTAAATACTAATCAAATATAGCTTCACATGTTTTATTATGTTTCTTCGGTAATATATTTTTGCATTATTAAACAGACATAATGTCTTTTTCTTTTTCATCAACTAATTGATCAATATCTTTAATTGAATTGTCAGTGGCTTTTTGTACATCATCCGTTTGATTTCTTAAATCATCTTCTGTAATGTCACCATTTTTCTCTTCTTTTTTAAGATGATCATTAATATCACGACGAATGTTTCTAATTGAAACTTTAGCATCTTCACCAATTTTTTTAACTTCTTTGACTAGTTCTTTACGTCTTTCTTCAGTTAAAGCAGGGATAGAAATACGAATGACCTCACCATCGCTTGAAGGATTGACACCTAAATTAGCAGCGATAATCGCTTTTTCAATATTGTCTACTGACGTTTTATCATATGGTGAAATAACAAGAAGACGTGCTTCAGGAACATTAATGCTTGCCAACTGTTGAACTGGGGTTGGAGCACCATAGTAATCTACTGTTACATCATTTAATAAATTAGAGTTGGCTCTACCAGCACTAATATTTGCTAATTCACGTGATAAGTTGTCGATTGATTTTTGCATTCTAGCCTTAGTATCTTTGATTATATCACTCATTTTTTACACCTCTAGATTATTTTGTGATTAACGTACCGATTTTTTCACCCATGACAGCACGTTTGATATTTCCTTCTTCCATTATAGAGAACACATTTAACGGAATATTATTATCCATACAGAATGAAGACGCAGTAGAATCCATTACTTGTAAACCTTCTTGTAACATTTGAATATGAGTTAAATGGTCATATTTAATTGCTTTGTCATCCACTCTAGGATCTGCTGAATAAACACCATCTACATTATTTTTACCCATTAAAATTACATCTGCTTCTA
>VNIV01000029.1_pt2 | contig 18563 bp, 20 predicted proteins | sample 7248611 | NCBI WGS metagenome assembly VNIV01 (sample SAMN12251775, study PRJNA551026) | human skin metagenome | isolation source: skin samples from healthy patients | host: Homo sapiens | place: France:Paris | reverse complement strand
CGAAAGAAAAATTAACTACAGAAAAAGAATTTAACTTAATTTATTATATGAGTACTGTAGCATAGAAAGGTGGCGAAGCATGACACACAAATATATATCAACAGAAATGTTGATTATTTTTACTGCTTTAATGATTATTGCTAATTTTTATTATATATTTTTTGAAAAAATTGGCTTTTTACTTGTCTTATTATTAGGATGTGTGCTCGTGTATGTTGGTTACGTATACTTTCATAAGGTTAGAGGTTTACTGTCCTTTTGGATAGGTGTATTGTTAATCTCTTTTACACTACTATCCAATAAGTATACAATAATTATTCTCTTTATATTTTTAGTCGTATTAATTATTCGTTACTTGGTGTACAAGTTTAAACCTTTAAATGTAATAGCTACAGATGAAGAAATTACATCTCCAATATTTATTAAACAGAAGTGGTTTGGTGAACAACGCACTCCGGTTTATGTTTATAAGTGGGAGGATGTACAAATTCAACATGGTATTGGTGATATTCACATCGATATGACAAAAGCAGCTAATATCAAAGAAACAAACACAATAGTAGTCCGTCATATATTAGGGAAAGTACAAGTAATTATTCCGTTAAATTATAACATCAATTTACATACCGCTGCTTTTTACGGTACAGTTTATGTAGATGGTAAGTCTCATAAAATAGAAAACAATCATGTTCAAATTGAAGAGAAAACAAAAGATGATAATTATACAGTTAATGTTTACGTTTCTACATTTATAGGAGACGTAGAGGTGATTTATAGATGAATCACTATCTAAGAGCTATTGGTTCTATGCTTATACTTGTTTATAGTATGCTCACTGCTTTTTTATTTATTGATAAGGTTTTTGTTAATATTATCTATTTTCAAGGTATGTTTTATACTCAAATCTTTGGAATTCCTGTATTTTTATTTTTAAATATATTAATTATTTTACTATGCATTATAGTTGGAACAGTATTAGCGTATAAAATTAATCAACAAAATACGTGGATAAAATCCCAAATTGAAAGGTCTATTGAGGGAGAGACTGTAGGTATTAATAATCAAAATTTAGAGTTATATAGTGAAACTTTAGAGATTTACCATACTTTAGTACCATTAAATCAAGAGTTACATCGTCTTAGAATGAAAACGCAAAATCTGACAAATGAAAATTATAATATTAATGATGTGAAAGTGAAAAAAATAATAGAAGATGAACGTCAACGTCTGGCGAGAGAATTGCATGACTCAGTGAGTCAGCAATTATTCGCTGCAAGCATGATGTTATCTGCTATTAAAGAATCAAAGTTAGAACCTCCACTGGATCAACAAATTCCTGTTCTAGAAAAAATGGTTCAAGATTCACAACTTGAGATGAGAGCGTTGCTTTTACATTTAAGACCAATTGGTTTAAAGGATAAGTCGTTAGGTGAAGGTATTAAAGATTTAGTGATTGATCTTCAAAAGAAAGTTCCTATGAAAGTAGTACATGAAATCCAAGATTTTGAAGTGCCTAAAGGCATTGAGGACCATTTATTTAGAATTACACAAGAAGCCATTTCTAATACATTGAGACATTCAAATGGCACGAAAGTGACTGTTGAATTATTTAATAAAGAAGAGTATTTATTGTTAAGAATACAAGATAATGGCAAAGGATTTAATGTAGATGAAAAGTTTGAACAAAGTTATGGTTTAAAAAACATGAGAGAACGTGCTTTAGAAATCGGTGCAACGTTTCATATCGTATCTTTGCCTGATTCCGGTACGCGAATAGAAGTGAAAGCACCATTGAATAAGGAGGAAGAGTAAAGTGGAGATTAAAGTTTTATTTGTAGATGATCATGAAATGGTCAGAATTGGTATTTCTAGTTATCTTTCAACTCAACCAGATATTGAGGTTGTAGGAGAGGGGGCTTCAGGTAAAGAAGCAATTGAGAAAGCTCATGAGTTGAAACCAGATTTAATTTTAATGGATTTACTTATGGAAGATATGGATGGTGTAGAGGCAACTACGCAAATTAAAAAGGATTTACCGCATATTAAAGTGGTTATGCTAACAAGTTTTATTGAAGATAAAGAAGTATACCGTGCCCTTGATGCAGGTGTAGATAGCTACATTTTTAAAACAACAAGTGCAAGTGATATTGCTGATGCTGTTCGTAAAACTTCGCAAGGAGAATCAGTTTTTGAACCTGAAGTTTTAGTGAAAATGCGTAATCGTATGAAAAAACGTGCAGAATTATATGAAATGCTTACAGAACGTGAAATGGAAATATTGCTACTCATCGCAAAAGGATACTCTAATCAAGAAATAGCAAGTGCATCACACATCACAATTAAAACAGTAAAAACACACGTAAGTAATATTTTAAGTAAATTAGAGGTCCAAGATAGAACACAAGCAGTGATTTATGCTTTTCAACATAATCTTATTCAATAATCAATAAAGGCGAAAGTACATAAGGAAGCATGTCTTTCGCCTTAAATATGTGTAAAATTATGATTTTCTCTTATTATTTTTATAATGGTGTTTAAACTTATGAACGATTTTATCTTTAATTGGTTTACTATCTTCACTATGTCTTTGATTAGCTTTTTCATCAATATAATAATTTTCGTTTTGACCAGTTGGCGCATTATTGTTGTATTCATATGTTAAATCTTCATTATAATGATTCTGATTATGATCATCATGTTGAATTGCTGCTTCTTCTGGAGTGTGACCATTAATCACTTTTCTTTGATGAATAATTGCATTAATTTCAGCGCCAATAATTATAATGAAACTTGTAATATATAGCCATAAGATTAAGATAATGATACTGGCTAAACTACCATAAGTTTTATTATAATTACTAAAGTTAGAAATATACCAACTGAATAAAAATGATCCTAATAACCATATAACAGATGTGAATAATGCACCCGGTAGTACTGAACGCAACTTAGTTTTAACATATGGAGCTACTGAATATAAAACTGTATAAATAATAAAGATAATTATAAGTGGAATGACGATTCTCACTACATTAAATATCCACTCAATTTGTTGGTCCAAGCCTAATGGTCCAAATAAAAATTTATTTATTACTGGACCTAGTGTAATAAGCACTACTGCCACTACAAATACGGCACCTAAAACTAATGTATAAAGAACACTAAGTAATTTAAGTACGATTCCGTTTCTAGCGTCTTCTACATCATAAGCGACATTAAATGAATTAATAATCGCAGACATACCATTGGATGCAGACCAAATTGCCAATATTAACCCTATTGAAAGAATTCCGCCACTTGAATTTTTAGAAATACCTTCAATAATTTTAGAAATAGTATGAGCGATACTCCCATCTGTAATGTATTGGTTTACTTTCTGATTAATTTGTGCAGCGCTCACATTAATAAACTGACCTAACAAAGTTAGTAAAAAGATAAGCATAGGAAATAAAGCTAGAACAAAATGATAAGTCATTTGTGCTGCAAGTCCAGCTGCATCATCTTTACCTATTCTATATATTAAGTATGAAAAGAAATTCGAATCCTTAGTATATTTTGCTGGTTTGTTTAAACGAGACACAAAGAATACTTGATTCTTTTTTTTAGGTGCTTTGGATTGAAATTCTTGAGGTTCAATATATGTTCGATCGACATCAATTTGTTTATCTTTTTTATGATGTTTTTTTGATTTGTGTTTTTCTTGTTCCTTGACGACTGAATTAAGGTACTTTGAAGTTGTTTTCTCTTGTTTTGACATAACAATCTCCTTTGCTCAAAAAAAGCGATATAAATGTAGTATTCCCAAATTACTACAAAATTAAAACAATCATTGTAAATTTTATAATAACACTAATATTATGCACCTTAACATGTAGAGTTATTTAAGTTTTCCATAGAATATTTTGGCTCAAATAACTTTGAAACACAATAGTTATCGTATAAATTTTAAATATATTTCATTATAGAGGAAACACTAAAGACAAATTTATGTATTTTTGTAACAAAAAAAGTATGAAAATTTTAGATTTAAAATATGTATCTTAAATAAATATACCCTCTCATACAAAGTATGAGAGGGTATAACTCAAAACATCCATACATTGTGTATTAAATTTATTTGCCTAAGCGTTGGTTTTTACGATTGACAAAAGTTTTTTTCGCATCTTTAATAGAACGCTCTAATTCAGGATTGTTTCGACGTATCTCCTCGATCGTATCTTTCCAGTACATCACTTCGTCTTTTATACTACTGATTTTTGAAGGTTTACGTGAACGATTACCTTCTTTTGCTTCTTTAAATGATTGTTTTAAAGAACGACGAGTGGATTTGTCAGCAAGTGTAGCTGTACCGCCGATAATAGCACCAATTAAAATACCTGGAATTAATTTATTCACCATAGTTGATTACCCCTCTTTCAAATTTGCATCTTTAACGATGTAGTCTATTAAATTATCACAAGATGATTGTACCATTTCAAATACACCTTCGAAATTATTAGTGTAGTAAGGATCTGGTACATCACTCTCTTCCATATTACTAAATTCAAGCAATTTGAACAATTGTCCGTGAATATATGGATTGATTTGTCTTATATTATCTACATTACTTTGATCCATTGCGATAATATAATCAAAATCATCAGTAGGTTTAAAAAGCTCACTCACCATATTATTAAAAGGAACATTATGTTCTTTCAATATTTTTTGAGTGCCTTTGTGTGGTGGTTCGCCTAAATTCCAACTACCTGTACCTCTAGAATGAACATTGATACCTGAAATGCCTCTATCTTGCAGCCTTTGTCTCATGATCGCTTCAGCCATTGGAGATCGACATATATTACCGAGACATACAAAAGCTACGTCTACCATTTTGTATTCCTCCAAACTATGTATCTATATCCCCATTTTAAAGAGAATTTAAACAATTAGAAAGTAGTTAACCTCATTTTCTATTAAAATTTAAGAAAATATGATAACTTGATAGAATATTAACTAAAGAGGTGAATCACGTGTCATTATCAAATGAAGCAATGATTGCAGAAATTAGAAAAAAATTAAACATTGTAAATCAGGGATTGTTTGATCCAAATAAATTTAAATCGTCAAATCATCATGAAATAAGCGAGATTCGTGAGTTTGTAATGTCTAAAGATTCATTTTCACCAAGTGAGGTTATGGCAATCCCTGATCATTTAGGACAACTAAGACAAGATTGAGGGGGATACATATGACAATTTATCATGAAAAGTTAAAACAATATGCTGAATTATTAGTTAAGGTAGGAATGAATGTACAAAAACATCAACCTGTTTTCATACGTTCATCAGTTGAAGCTTTAGAGTTAACACATTTAATAGTTGAAGAAGCATATAAAGCTGGTGCTTCTGATGTTCGTGTTAACTATACTGATCCACGTTTAAAAAGATTAAAATTTGAATATGAATCTGTCGAACATTTTGAAAGTAATGATGTGAAGCAATACGATATAGAAGAACGATTGGATTATGTTAAACGTGGAGCTGCTTATTTAGCTCTTATAGCTGAAGATCTAGATTTATTAAATGGTATTGAACCTGGTAAATTAAAAGCATATCAAGCCGAGTATTCCAAAGGGTTTAAACCATACATGGAAGCAAGTCAAAAGAATCAATTTCCATGGGTTGTTGCAGCTTTTCCTACCAATGACTGGGCACGTCGCGTATATCCAAATTTAGATGAAAAAGAAGCATATTCAAAGTTCATCGATGAAGTGTTTGATATTGTACGTGTAGACGGTAATAATTCTATCGAAAATTGGGAGAGACATGTTAAGACATTGAGTGTACATGCTCAAAGATTACAAGAGAAGAATTACCAAGCATTACATTATATTTCAGAAGGGACAGATTTGGTCGTTGGTTTACCAAAAGGTCATATTTGGGAAGATGCTACGAGTTACGTCAATGGTGATGGGCAACCATTTATTGCTAACATACCAACAGAAGAAGTATTCACAGCACCTGATAGAAATAATGTTAATGGATACGTAACAAATAAACTACCTTTAAGTTTGAATGGTAATATTATTGATGGTTTTACCTTAACATTTAAAGATGGTGTAATTACGGATGTCAAAGCTGAAAAAGGGGAAGATGTTCTTCAAGATTTAATTGCAACAGATGAAGGTTCCCATAGATTGGGTGAAGTTGCATTAGTCCCTGATGATTCGCCTATATCCAATCGACGTACCATTTTTTATAATACACTTTTTGATGAAAATGCATCTTGTCATTTAGCTATAGGTTCTGCATATGCCTTTAATATTAAAGGTGGTACAAAAATGACTACTGATGAAAAAATCGCCAATGGCTTAAATGACTCAAATGTGCATGAAGACTTTATGATTGGAAGTTCTGATTTAACAATTTATGGAATTTTACAAGACGGAACTAAAGAATTAGTTTTCGAAAATGGGAATTGGGCTAAATAATAAAAGGAAAATCATAAGCTAACAATAATTATTCATTATTGGGAGTTTGTGTTCTAGAATATAAAAATTGGGGAGATTATCGATGATGTCAAATACAAATAGAAAAAGTAAAGCAATGTCTGAAGCCAAATGCGTAAAAACCAGACAAGTTTTTCCGCAAGATACTAATCATCATCATACAATGTTTGGTGGTACCTTAATGGCTAATATCGATGAAATTGCAGCGATTACAGCTATGAAACACGCTGGGCAACCTGTTGTGACTGCATCAACAGACTCTGTAGACTTCCTAAGACCTATAACAACTGGTGATATTTTATCATATGAAGCTATGGTTTCATATGCTGGCACAAGTTCAATGGAAATTTGTGTTCAAATTGTTATTGATGATGTTTATAACAATGAACGTCACCTTGCAGCACTTAGCTTTTTAACATTTGTGGCATTAGATAATGAAGGTAAGCCTACCACTGTGCCAGACGTTTATCCAGAAACAGATGTTGAAAAATGGTTCCATGAAAGTGCACCACAACGTGTTGCTAGACGTAAAGAAAGACGTTCAGAAAGTAAGAAAACAATTGAATATTTATCTAAAGTTAGACATATAGAAAAATAATTGTTTTGAAGGTTGTAATTTAAGCAATAGAGCTTAATTTATGACCTTTTTTAATTTTCTACATAAGTAATTTTAAAAAGCTTGGGACAATGATGTCTCAAGCTTTTTAATGTAATGGCAGCCGATGACTGAATTGAAAATGTTCTTATATCAGCCTTTTTGCCTATAGTCTGCGGCCCCAACAAAGAGAATTTCACTCTGAAATTCAACAGACAGTGCAGGTTGGGGTTAGTTGCTGGGGTGGGACAACGAATTCAATACAAATTTTGTTTCCACTCCCGTGTTAGAGAAAATAATAATTAATATAACTTTTGTAATAACTGTCCAGAGTGCATTTCTTTTTCTTTTAATTTAAAGTCGGTATTTGGATAATACATATTTTTAACCAAAACATTTGGTCCTAAGCAATGATATTTTGAACAATGACAATTAAGTGACTGTGCCAGTTCTGTATCTAACCACTGATTAAATACATCAGTGAGTTTATCTTTGTGTATGTTAGAAATTGTACCATTTTCATCTCCAAAGTCTGTTACAATAACATTGCCTGTAAAAACATTAACATTTAAACGACTACGACCATCTGGGTCATTTCTTAATGTTACATTTTTAGCGTTTCTAAGGCGTTGTAAGAGTTGTTGATTATACTCATCTTTTAAACAAGAATAAATAGGTAATGTACCAAACAACATCCAAATGTCTTCATGTCTGATATCCAGTAAATGATGTATGGCTTCTTTCATTTCTTTTAAAGATAGCACATTAAGCTGACTTGCGAAATCAGATGGATACATTGGATGTACCTCATGTCTACTACATTTCATATCATTTACCACTTCATTATGAATTTTATCTAAATGAGGCAATGTACTTTGATTTAACATCGTTTCTGCCGAGATGAACATTCCTTGCTCAGATAAGGTGCGAGAATTATCTAATATTTGTTCATACAATTTAAGCTTGGCCTTTAAAGGTGGTTGTTTTTTCATGGCACCAAAACCTACATTGGTAAATTCCTGCGTTGTACCCCAATTATGTGAAATATGCATCACATCAATATACTCTGCAATTTCTAAATATCTATCCTGAGGTAAAGTCAAATTAGAATTCATTTGAACATAAATACCTCGATTGTAAGCATATTTAAGAAGAGGTATAACAATGTTTTTAATAGATTTTTTAGAAAACATGGGTTCGCCACCAGTAATTGACATCGTTCTTAAGTTTGGAATTTCATCTAGACGCCGGTAAATAAGGTCCATTGGTAGAGGTTCAGGATCTTTAGTTTGAAGGGTATAACCAACTGCACAATGGCTACAACGCATATTACACAAGTTTGTAGTTGTGAATTCTATGTTACTTAGCGTGAGTTTCTCATTGTCTAAAACATCGTTATAAGCTTCCCAAGGGTCATTGTTGATAGAAATAGGTTGTTTGTTTGTTATTAACATTGATTATTACTCCTAAAAATAAACTTTCCATCTACTTTGTTTATTATTATATGTAAAAAGTACAGTAAATATTATTATGATTATATCGCTTTTTGTCAAATTCTGTTAGGATGTTAATATCGGAAAATCTTTAAAAAGGAGTTCTAATTGTTAATGAGTGAACAAAACGATAGACCAAATTAAGACACGATTAAATAAATTTATTGAAGATATTGACCATGTCAATCCTGATGAGGTGAGTGTTGAAGATATTGATGAATGGCTTGGCTTGCTTGACCAATTAGAAGAAAAAGTTAAACAAGTATCAAAATAGAAAGTATGCAAATGATGAAAGTTTTCTGTCTAGGTATAGGGATGGAAAACTTTTTTGTATAAGTATGAGATTAATTAAAAGTTTTGTATGGTTAGTATGTTTAATTCATAGTCATCTTGTCTATATTACTATTAGTATTAAAATAGAGAAAGGTGATTTTGAATTATGACAAAAAAAGTAGCAATCATTCTAGCAGATGAATTTGAAGATATAGAATTAACTAGCCCTAAAGAAGCTTTAGAAAATGCTGGTTTTGAAACTGAAATTATTGGTGATACTGCTAAACATGAAGTTGTTGGTAAACATGGTGAAAAAGCAACAGTTGATGTAAGTATTGCTGATGCTAAACCTGAAAACTATGATGCATTATTAATTCCTGGAGGTTTTTCACCTGATCATTTACGTGGCGATGCTGAAGGTCGTTACGGTACATTTGCTAAGTACTTTACTAAAAATGATGTGCCAACATTCGCCATTTGCCACGGTCCATTAGTATTAGTTGATACTGATGATTTAAATGGACGTACAATTACTGGAGTTATTAACGTACGTAAAGATTTATCAAATGCTGGTGCGCAAGTTGTTGATGAATCAGTAGTCGTTGACAAAAATATTGTGACAAGTCGTACTCCAGATGATTTAGATGATTTCAATAGAGAAATTGTTAAACAATTAGAAGCATAATTAGGTTTATTATTTATAATTGCTTTGTAACTGTCGACTAAAGTCGACAGCTTTTTATTTTTGTTACCAATATTGATACACCCTAGGACTGATTTTTAGGTTTACCTATAGCTAATCAATACAACTACTGGTACACTCATTTTAAGAGGGTGAGTTTAAGAAAAGGAGCTAATGCATGAAAAGAATCGAAAAATATGCGGATTCGTATCATAAGCAACGTTATGATATAAGAAAGCCTCATTATAATACGTATTATCAACCAGTAGGTAAACCACCAAAAAAGAAAAGAAGTAAAAGAGTTTTATTAAAAGTTACAATGGCTATTCTTATTATAATAGCGCTGTTTGTAGGCGCAATGTATTTTTTATCCTCAAGAGCAAACGTAGATGATTTGAAAACTATAGAAAATAAAAGTGATTTTGTTTCAGTAGATGATATGCCAGAATATGTTAAAGGGGCATTTGTATCAATGGAAGATGGACGTTTTTATAAGCATCATGGTTTTGATTTAAAAGGTACGACAAGAGCGTTATTTTCTACAATCAGTGATCGAGATGTTCAAGGTGGTAGTACAATTACTCAACAAGTAGTAAAGAATTGTTATTACGATAATGAACGTTCATTCACAAGAAAAATTAAAGAGTTATTTGTTGCTCATAAAGTTGAACGACAATATAATAAAAATCAAATTTTAAGCTTTTATATGAATAATATTTATTATGGTGATGACCAATATACAATTGAAGGTGCAGCAAATCATTATTTTGGTGCAACTGTGAATAAAAATAATTCTAACATGAATCAAATTAGTGTATTACAAAGTGCAATTTTAGCGAGTAAGGTAAATGCGCCAAGTGTTTATGACGTTAACGATATGTCAAATAATTTTATTAATAGAGTAAAAATAAATTTAGAAAAAATGAAACAACAAGATTATATTACCGATGCTCAATATAAAGAATCAATGTCGCAATTAGGTAATTAACAGAATGTTGAACGTCCACTTTTTTATAACAGAAGTAGGATGTTTTTTCATGTTTTTATTAATATTTTCTTTTATGAAATTAACTCATTTTTGAATTGAGTGAGATTGTGCCATAATAAAGTTACTTAATATGAAAAGTTTTATAGAAAAAGTAGGGATGATTGAATGCCAAAAGTCACAAAAATAGAAGTACAAAAAAACAATAAAGAACGCTTTAATCTGTATCTTGATGGAAAATTTGAAATGGATATAGATATTAATACCTTAGTTCAGTTTAATTTGAAAAAAGATCAACTACTTGAAGCGGTAGATATGCAAAAAATTCATGAGTTTGACCTCTATCGCCGTGGTGTTAATATGGCAATTCAATATTTATCTTATAAAAAGCGGACTGAGAAAGAAGTACGTCAATATCTTGAAAAATATGAAATGAATCTGAATGTTATTCAACAAGTGATTGACTTTTGCTATAAAGAGAAGCTCATAGACCATGAAGATTACGCTGAGAGTTTAAAGAATACTATGATTAACACAACAGATAAAGGTCCAGAAATCTATAAACAAAAATTGTATCAACTAGGTATAGAACCAACAATAATCGACAATTATACTCAGTTATATGAACAACAACAACCGCTTGATGATGTGATTAAAGTAGGAAAAAAGATATTAAAGTTAAAAAAGGGGCATGAAATAAAAGTAAAACAAAAAGTTACTCAATCGTTATTGCGTAAAGGATATACCCTTGACGCTATTCAAATAGTTATGAACGAGTTGGATTTTTTTCAAGATGAAGAGACATTAGATAATTTATTGCAACGTGATTTAGAGAAAGTCTATAATAAAAATTGTAGAAAATATGATGGCAATAAACTAATCATGAAAACGATAGAAGCACTTATGAGAAAAGGTTATAAATATGATAAAATTAAATCTAAATTAGAAGAGAGCGGTATATCTGATGGGACAGAAGAAAATGAGTGAAATGTCAGAGCAAGAATTAAGATATGAAATTCAAACATTTAAAGAAAAAATGCGTAAAGCCGAAATGAATGGCATTATGAATGAGTATAATGTATATCAAAGTAAGGTCATAGTAGCTGAGAGTTATTTGATTGATCATAATAAAGTTGAAATTGGAAAAATATATAAACTTAATGATGGCAGCGAACAATTCTTTAAAGTTGAACGATTAAAAGGTGTTTTTGCTTGGGGTTTCAGAATTAATAGCGCTGAACCAGAAGAAGGTTTACCATTAGCATTATTAAAAATTTAGAAGGATGTTTAATCAATGGGAAGCTCAATTGTTTTAAAATTACTTAAGGTCACACATTACTATAGGAACAAAAAGTCGAAAAAATGGTATCAACCTTTTGGATATGATGCTGAGGATATCAACCTTAATAATATTTCTTTGCATATTTATCAAGGTGAAGCCTTAGGTATAATTGGAGAACCAGGTTCCTCTAAAACTCTAATTGGTAGAATTTTAAGTGGTGCTGTAAAACCAGATAAAGGTAAAGTTATACGTAGTGATAATCTCTATTATGGAGATATAGAAGATAAATACGTCAATCATCAAACAGTTCAAAGCTATATCAATGACGTTGTACAATTATTTCCATATCATGTTAGTGAGCATAAAGCTGAACAAATTATTCAATGGGCACATTTAGGAAATCAATCACAACATAAAATTTCATCGCTATCAAATAATGAATATGCACAATTATTATTAAGTATTGCTCGTACATCACAAAGTGCTATTATCGTACTCAATCACGTATTAACATATTTAGACAACACATTTTTTAAACGTGCGATTGAACTTTCAAATGATTACATAAAAGAAAATAAAACATTAGTTCTAATAGATGATGATATTGATAAAATTAGTAAAACGAGCAATTATATTACGTGGGTATCACACGGTCAAATACGTAAAGAAGGATCATTAAACCAAGTGTTACCTATGTTTAGAGAGCATGAAAAAGACCGTTTAAGTCTTACTTCTACATCTGAAATTGAGAATTTTGATTATGATTGGAAAAAAAGTCGTTCACGTATACCTGAAATGACTTATAATTTCAAAAGAATAGAACGTTATAATCATGCGAAGCTTCCAGTTTTTTTAGTTAGATTTTGGACATTATCTGTGAGTTTTTTAATTGGTTTAGCATTAATGGGTATTTTATTCTTTAATGATTTGGGAAGAATTCGCATTGATGATAATAATACGCAAGCGTCAATTCAAAATCAAAGTAAAGATCCTTATGAAGATAAACTAGCTTATGGGTTAGCCTTGAATGGTTCAGTAACTTTAAGTGGTTCTAAAAATGTAAAATTACCTAAATATAGTTTAGCGACTATTACTGGAGAAAATAGCAAAAAATATCGTATTGAAATGGATCATAAAATGTACGGTATAGAAAAAAATGAGTTATTCTATTTTAATCCGGCTGGTCTATATGAATCACATAGCTTTAAAAAATTATCTCCATATATTAAAACGAATTATAGTACTTATGTAGAATACTTCAACAGTCATTTACACAAAGAACATGATAAAGTTACTAAAACACTTGTTCCATCTAAAGATAGTCGCAATGTGGTACCAATAACACAACAACCTATAAAAATGATTTTTGGTGATGAGGATAAATTAACAGGTTTTGTTATTCCTATAGAAAATAAAACAGAATTAAAGAAAAAATATCATATCAAAAAAGATATTTGGATTACAAAATCAGGTAGTGGTTACTTCATTGCAGATATGAAAGATGACAAATGGATATATATTGAATTGTAGGTGTGAAAATGATAGATAATTTAATAATGTATATTAAAAACTTTCCACATCTTATTAGCTTTTGTAAAAAAAGATTTAAACAATCTTGGAAATGGTTTGCGATAAGCTCAATCGTTAGTCTCATTATGATTTTAGCTATTGAAGGATTTTTTAATTTTAATCATACTACTGACATTATTCAAGCGCGATGGTTATTTAGAGTAGCTGCATTAATTATTTTTAGCATAATAACTCTTTCAATCTATTTGGGATATCGATACTATGTTAAAGATTACATAGTAATGAAATCCTTCCATGTTTCTTCAGTAACGCCTTCAATAGTTATCGCGATGTTAGCGTTGATCTCTATGTTCATTTTGGGGTTAATCATTGCTTTTTTAAAGCCAGTCAATTTTGAAACGTCATTACTTTCGCTTTTATACTATTTAGTAATAAGTGCAATATTTATTAGCATTTCAGCAATGATGCTCGGGTTATTAAAATATGTTTTTAAGGATGTTGATATTGTATTTATTATAATAAGTGTTATAAGTTTCTTTATGGTTCCAATTTTATTTATTCCGAAAATGCACTTGAATTTACTGAATCATATTCTCATGATCAATCCACTCTATTATTTCGTACATGGAAGTGCACAGTCAGTTGTATTCGGTTCAGTAAGTATGAGCAACATTCCATACCATATATATATTATTCTTTTTATGGCAATGATGTGTGTTATTAATTACGTATTAGTTCGACATATTGCACTTGATAAATATCGAAGTTTATCTGATAGTGAGATGATTTCAAATCAAGGAAATAATAGTTATGAAAGCTCTAAAGCTAAAGACAATAAGAAAATGAAAGGTAATGAAGGACAACTGACTGATGATTCTCATGGTTTGTCACAATCTAATGATGATAAAAAATAATTGCTCTGTAAATTTAATGAATTAATTTTTTTAAAAATCAAGGCACCCTAAAACGCGAATTGCAATAGTAGGGTGCCTAGTTTTTTGATATTTCTATTGTGAAAATAATTTACGTTGTAACTTGTTTTCACTAAAGACCCATCCGATGTATGAATGATCTATTTCATTATCATGAGTCAAGTGCGCTATAGCTACAAATGAATAGTGCCCTTTATTAAGATATCTCAAATCCATTAATCTAATTTCGGTTGTACCATCTTCTAAAGGTGTTGTCTGCCACCGATATATTGATGAGAAATTTAAGAAAGTGAATATATCTTTGTTACCTTTGACTTTCCATAATAATGAGTCTGGTGTCATAGATTGACGTTTAACTTTATCTGTGAAATCTATATTCTTCCATCTAGAAACACCCACATAGTCGTGTTTATCAGTTTGTATAGCTACACGCCATATATGAAATTTCATAGTGGGTGCTACAAACACTTTAACAGGATTATGAGAGCGTTCAATATTTTTAAGTGCTTTCTTTTTAATTGCTGATTGCATCATAAATCGAATAATATAATAGATTAACAAGACACCAATCATTGGAAAAATTGCAACATAAGGGTGAACACCGATAATCCATAATATGACATCAGTGCATAAGATGATGAAAATAATAGGATCAAAAGTGTTAATGACACTAAGTTGAATCCACTTATTTGTAATGGGACGTAAAGCTTGAGTACCATATGAATTAAAAATATCTACAAAGACGTGTAAAAAAACTGCAAGCTGTGCCCATAACCACACGTGTAAAGGATTTGTATGATTGAATATAATAAATATTAAAAAGGTTATTAAAATCGGCCATAAAATAGTGAAAGGTATTGAATGTGTAATACCTCTGTGATGAGAAATGTAGGTCGCGTTGTCCTTTAATTTTAAAACGGTGTCACCATCAGGTATTAATGATCCTGCAATTAAAGTAGTGGCTGTAGCAGCGAAAGAGCCCGCCATTCCAGGATCTGTCGTTGCTAATGCAGTGAGACTCACACCTATGACAATATGCGTGGCTGTATCCATAATTGCTCACTCTTTTCATCTTTATTTAATATATATTATAATCTAAAAGTCTGAATAAAAAAATTAACTTACTTCAATCAGTGTTGTTTTTAATAGTTAATCGCATTATCAGACTTTTAAAATGTAAGCATTTAATAGAAAGGAATAGTTACATGTATCAAGAACCATCGTTTAAAAAGAATATTGTTGATTGGTTTGACAAAAATCAACGTGATATGCCTTGGAGGGAAACAACTAATCCATATTATATCTGGCTTAGTGAAGTGATGTTACAACAAACTCAAGTTAATACTGTTGTTGATTATTATCACAAATTTATCACACGTTTTCCTTCCATAAAGTCTTTAAGTGACGCCAACGAAGATGACGTATTAAAATATTGGGAAGGCTTAGGCTATTATAGTCGTGTTCGTAATTTTCATACTGCTATAAAAGAAGTCAATCATAAACACGGGGGCGAAGTACCTACAGATCCTGAGATTTTTAAAAAATTAAAGGGCGTAGGACCTTATACTCTAGCAGCAGTGATGAGTATTGCATTCAACCACCCTTTAGCCACAGTGGACGGTAATGTTTTTAGAGTGTGGTCAAGGTTAAATAACGACTTTCGGGATACTAAATTACAAACGACACGTAAGGCTTATGAAACAGAACTAAAACCTTATGTTCAAGATAATTCTGGTACCTTTAATCAAGCAATGATGGAACTTGGTGCTTTGATTTGTACACCAAAATCACCCCTTTGCTTATTTTGCCCAGTCCAAGATCATTGTGAAGCCTTTCACAACGGGACTACGCAAGAGCTTCCAGTTAAAACTAAAAATATAAAAAAGAGGACATTGAATCAGAAAGTTTTCTTAATCAGAAATGACGAAGGAAAATATTTACTTGAGAAGCGTAAAGATAAACTTCTTAATGGTATGTGGCAGTTTCCTATGAGAGAAGCATCAGTTGCTGATAATAAAATCACGAAAGATATAGGAATTAAAATAGAAACGATTAAAACACCTATTTTTGAATTACGTCATCAATTCACACATATGACGTGGAATATCAAAGTTTATAGTGTTCTGAATTCGATAAATTTATCGAATCGTTTGCTTCCAGATTATTACACTTGGTTCGATTTAGATGATAGAGAACAGTATACGTTTCCTGTTTCTATGGATAAGATTTACCAATTCATTGTGGGATAAGAAATAAATAATAAAGCTGTGGAACTTTTCTTCATTTGTTAAGCTCTTGATATAAAATATGATATAATCTAATTGACTAAAAACAAAAAAGGTGGTGTGGAGTATGGTTGAAGAGTCCATACCTAAAGAAGGAGAAACGATTAAAATTCAGAGTTATAAACATGATGGAAATATTCATCGTGTTTGGTCTGAAACAACTATCTTAAAGGGAACTGACCATGTGATTATCGGAGGTAACGATCACACGTTAGTTACTGAAAGTGATGGACGTACATGGATTACTCGTGAACCAGCGATTGTTTATTTTCACTCAGAATGTTGGTTTAATGTAATATGTATGTTTAGGGAAGATGGTATTTATTATTATTGTAACTTATCATCACCTTTTGTGTGCGACGAAGAAGCACTCAAGTATATTGATTATGATTTGGATATTAAAGCTTATCCGAATGGGAAATATCATTTATTAGACGAAGATGAATATGAGCAACATATGGATCAAATGAATTATCCGCATGACATTGATGTTATTTTAAGAAGAAACGTTGATATTCTACAACAGTGGATTGAGCAGAAAAAAGGGCCTTTTGCACCAGATTTTATTAAAGTATGGAAACAACGTTATAAGAAAATAAGAAATTATTAAGCAAAAAAGAAGTAAATCATTAACAAATGTTTTATATTGAGAAAGTATTTTTAGATGCTAATCTTTATACTTGTAACTTCTTTAAATGAGTACAATATAATTTTCAATACAATTTAAATAACATCATATAGAGTGTCGCCATGTATCAGAGGTTGAGACGTTATCATTTGTATTACTTTAAGGTTTCAGAGTGTACAAATGAAATGTGTCCAACCTCTATTCATTTTTATTTAAAATGAATTTAACGTAAGGGGGGGAAACACGAATGATAAAACGATATTTAAAGTTCGTGAAACCATATAGATATCGTATTATTGCAACAATTACGGTGGGTATCATTAAATTTGGAATTCCGATGCTCATACCTTTATTAATTAAATACGCTATAGACGGCGTGATTAATAACCATTCTTTGTCTAATAGTGAGAAATTTAGTCATCTTGGAATTGCCATTGGTATAGCTTTATTTATATTTTTAATCGTGCGTCCACCTATAGATTTTATACGTCAATATTTAGCCCAATGGACAAGTAATAAAATTTTATATGACATACGTAAGCAATTATATAATCACTTACAAGCACTAAGTGCTCGTTTCTATGCTAATAACCAAGTTGGGCAAGTGATTTCTCGTGTCATTAATGATGTGGAACAAACGAAAGACTTCATATTAACTGGTTTAATGAACATATGGTTAGATTGTGTCACAATTATCATTGCACTATCAATTATGTTCTTCCTTGATGTTAGGCTTACGTTTGCAGCAATTTTCATCTTTCCATTTTATATTCTTACAGTTTACTTTTTCTTTGGTAGACTTAGAAAATTAACTCGCATACGTTCACAAGTATTAGCGGAAGTGCAAGATTTTTTACATGAACGTGTGCAGGGAATGTCTGTAATCAAAAGCTTTGCAATTGAAGATAATGAGGCTCAAAATTTTGACCATCGTAATCGTCATTTTCTACAGTGTGCATTTCAACATACTAGATGGAATGCTTACTCATTTGCAGCAATTAATACAGTTACAGATTTAGGTCCGATTATTGTTATTGGAGTTGGATCTTATTTGGCAATATCAGGATCAATCACAGTTGGTATACTAGCAGCATTTGTTGGTTACTTGGAGCAATTGTTTGGTCCTCTTAGAAGGCTCGTTTCTTCATTTACAACGTTAACTCAAAGTTTTGCCTCCATGGATAGAGTCTTTCAATTGATGGATGAAGATTATGATATAAAAAATGGTATCGGTGCACAGCCTTTAGAGATTCAACGTGGGCAAATTGAATTAAAACATGTAAGTTTTAAATATAAGCTAAATGAACATGAAGTTTTACATGACATCAATTTAATCATTAATAAAGGTGAAACTGTAGCTTTTGTAGGTATGAGTGGTGGAGGTAAATCTA
>VNIV01000067.1_pt1 | contig 19813 bp, 14 predicted proteins | sample 7248611 | NCBI WGS metagenome assembly VNIV01 (sample SAMN12251775, study PRJNA551026) | human skin metagenome | isolation source: skin samples from healthy patients | host: Homo sapiens | place: France:Paris | reverse complement strand
AGAAATTTCATTCATAATCAACTCCTCATCTATATCTTATTACATATTATAACTACATCTATGTTCAAATAACAAATATATAAGTAAGAAAATTAAGAAATTTCGTAATTAAAATTTGAGTGCATTATCTTAAAAATTACCATGCGATTACTACTTAATATTCATAAACAACATGGCATTATCAGTCGACAATTTGTTACACATCAATTTCTAACTTGCCAAACTTAAAAAAGTATAAGTAACCTTTCACAGGCTGTTTAAGTATCGTTTCTAAAGTATTACGATAATACTTTATTTGAATGCTATACTTCTTTTTAAGTTGATGTCCAATTTCTTCATCAGTCATTCCCTTTCTTCTATTAAAAGCATCCGTTTTATAATCAACAAAGCAGTATTGTCCATCTTTTTTATAGATTAAATCAATCATACCTTGAATAATTGATGCATCTTCATCTTCTTCAGTTAATTGATCTACTTGCGCTTGATTAACAACAAAAGGTAATTCAGTATAAATTTTATCTGCTTGTGCAATTTCTTTATAAAGCGAACTATCAATAAATTGCATAATTTCATTAATTTTAATATCTTGTTTGGCATTATCTTCAATGATATTTTGATTGATTAAATCATCTAAATATTGATTAAGTTCTTCTTTATCCATACCCTCTTCTTTGAAAGGAAGATGTTGCATAACTGTATGCATTAATGTACCGATTTCGTTAGGTTTTCTTTTGTTATTGTGACTTAAAAATTTCGGACGCTCATATGTTGCAACTCCAACACGATATTGTCTCACACGATCATAATTCGTATCACTTTCTTCAGTTTCAAACTGACGCTTGAGTTCAGAAACTGATTGTTTAGAAGGTTTCACTATATCATCTTGGTATGGATATTCATAAGTAAGTTGATAATGAATTTTAGTTTTAACCTCTTCATTACCAGTATCAAGGTGATTGATATCATTAACTAATCTATAGTCATTTTTAGAGATAACCTCTTCTGTAGAAACATCTTCATAATGATCAATAGAAATCGTTACACGTGGCTGAACTTCAGAACCTAGCGTTTCAATACTACTTTCAAACTTATGTTCATTTGGTAATGATGAAGATTGATGTTTCGCTAGAATACTATAAATAAGTACAAATGGATGAGTAGCTGTAAGCCGCTCATTGACAGCAATGTGCGTACCTGAAATTGCTAACTGCTCATATTGTGATAATTCTTTTTCATCTTTAACTCTTCCTATTAAGATAAGTTGTTCCTTAGCACGTGTTAGTGCCACGTAGATGAGTCTCATTTCTTCTGATATCAATTCTTTTTCATTAATTGCTCGAAATGCTACAGAAGATAGTGAAGGGTATGCCATACCTTTTTCTACATTAAAATAATCCATTCCTAAACCATATTGTTGATTTAAAATCACAGGACCATTCAAGTCACCTTTATTAAATTTTTTAGAGAGACCTGAATAAATGACAAATGGAAACTCTAAACCTTTACTACTATGAATCGTCATCATTCGGACTACATTATCATTTGGACCGACAACATTTTCTTCACCAAAATCCTTACCACGATCAATCAATTCATCAATAAAACGAATGAATTGGAACAAACCTCTAAAGCTAGAGTTTTCAAATTCAATAGCTTTATTAAATAAACCATATAAATTTGCTATTCTTCCTCTGCCACCAATCAGACCACTGAAGTATTGAATCACATAATGATCATTATAAAATTGATCAATAAGTTGATAAACGGGTACACTTTGACTACATTTTTGATATTTTTGAATATCTTTAATAAAGTATTTTAATTTATCCACTAGTTGTGGCTTCGCATTGTTATTTATTATATAGTTTTCAATAGATTGATAAAAATAATCATCATTTGGGCTCTCTACGCGTATTTCAGCTAATTCTTCTTCAGTAAACTGATAAATGACGGAGCGCATTAATCCTACAAGATATACATCTTGTAATGGATTATCAATAGTTCTTAAAAATGATAGAACTAAACGGACCTCTGTTTGTTCAAAATAACCTTCTCTACTATTAACATGAAAAGGAATGTCGTTATTTTTAAATGCTTGTTGAAGGTTACGTGCTTGACTAAAACTTCTTTCTAAAATAACGATATCTTTATATGTAACATTTCGATATTCTTGAGACTTAATATCGTAAACCTTTTTATTTTCTAAAATATCTTTAACTTGTTCAACAATATAATAAGCCTCTTGCTCACTTCCAGTTAAATCACTATCTTCTGAATTAGCTTCAACCAACGCGCGTAATTGAACTGGATGCTCCACTTGATCATAAGGTGCACTAAAATAAAGTTGGGCTGCTTCATCATAGGTAATTTCACCTACTTGCTCGTCCATCATATGTTTAAATAAGTAATTAGTCGTTGAAAGTACTTCTTGTCGAGAACGGAAATTTTGAGATAAATCAATACGCATTCCACTATCGATTCCTTCATTTGAAAAACGATAATATTTCTCTATAAAAAGACTAGGATCTGCCTGTCTAAACCTATAAATAGATTGTTTAACGTCACCAACCATAAATAAATTACCGTCATGCTCGCATCCTGTTTTAATACAAGATAAAATATTCTCTTGTACACGATTCGTATCTTGATACTCATCTACAAGAATTTCTTTGAAATGCTCACGATATAACTCAGCAATTGCAGAAGGTGTCCCATCTTCATTAGTCAGTATTTGTAATGCAAAATGTTCATAATCAGCAAAATCCAATACATTTCTACTACGCTTGTGTACACTAAATGTTTCAATTACATCTTGAACAATATGCGTTAAATAAGCAACACGCGGCGCGAGTTGATTCATATCGGCTTTTAAATCATCTTCATTTCTTGAAAAATAGTCGTTTTTTACTTTCATAACTAATTTTTTGTACTTATCATAATGTTCTTTAGCATCTTCTAAAGCGTCTTCCATACCCTCGTTAGCTTCTCTAATTTTAGTCGTAACAGATGGGAAACGACTTACAAATTCATGGTTTACAATGACTTCTGTATTTAAAATATTACCTTCTAACACCATAGCAATAAATTGGCGTTCCGCTTCGACAACTTCCAACTGTTTCTCAACATTTTCCATCATAGAATATAAGTCATAACTTTTTTGTAATTCTTCATGCCCCGCTTTTAAGAAAATCATAGCGAGCTCATTGAGTAACTCTAACATCTTTTGTTGTTTTAATTCATCTTTATAAGGTTCATATAATTCATTTAACCACTTATATGGGTTAGGATTTGCGATACTAAAAAAATACAATTGTTTAATAATACTACGAAATTGATTATCATTTCTATCTGAAGATAATTGTTCAGTTAACTCAATAAAATCAGGATTTAAATTATCATAATGTTGTTCTAAAACTTCATCTATCGTTTGTTCTAAAAGTAGAATATTTTCTGCTTCACTACTCGTTCTAAAATTAGGGTCTACATCTAATACATCATAATGTTGTTGTATTAATTTTAAACAGAAACTATGTAGAGTCGAAATTTGTGCTTGATGAATTTTGATACGTTGTTTTTTTAAGTGCTCGTTATTGGGATCTTTGGCTGAGGCTCTTTGAATACGTTGATCAACACGGTGTTTCATTTCTCTTGCACTTAAATTCGTGAATGTCACAACCAACAGTCGATCAACATCCACTTTATCTTTTATTATACGTTGAATGATACGTTCTACTAACACTGCTGTTTTACCAGAACCAGCTGCGGCGGCTACAAGAATGTCTTGGCCTTTAGCATATATACTTCTCCATTGTGCATCAGTCCAGATTACATTATTAGGTTTTGTTGGAATCATGATTTGCCACCACCTTTATCTTTAAATTGTTGTATCAATTCTAGTGGATTGATTGTTTCGTCTACTGTACGATAACGTTTACTATCAATCATTCCATCTACATGACAAACAGATTGATAATTACAAAATTGACAAGGCAACTTTTGTTTATACTTTAATGGCGCTACTTCAGTGTGACCGTCCATAATATGTGAGGCTGTCTCAATAAAGTTCCTTTTATTATGTTCAATAAATTGATGAATAGTTTCTTCATCGGCTACTTTACTTACTTGTTGTTTGATAGCCCCTTTAGTTGTCAGACCAATAGGAACAATATCTGAATTAAATTTCGGTTCAAGTCTCATATCTAACGCGTCTAATACTTCTTGATTACTATTAACAAGTCCGCTCATCTTAAATGATTTAATTAACTCTCTTTCTAATTTTTCTTCATCTATGTCTGACCAGTTTTTAAACTTAATTCGTGGCTCATGTATATGAAAATAAAGTAGTCCTCCTGGTTTAACTACATCTGAGAGACCTAATCTATCGTGATTTTGTAGTACAATATCCATATATGTCATCATTTGCATTTGTAATCCATAATAAACCTTTGTTAAATCAAGCGTTGCACTACTTTCTGACGATTTATAATCTATGATATTTACGTAACTATGATTCCCTTTTGTGTACGTATCAATCCGGTCAATTTGTCCCCTAATATTAATTGAAACACCTTGCTTAGTAGTGAGTGGCTGTGCAAAGAGTTCATCTTTACTTTTAGGTGCTTTTCGAAAACCTATCTCAAATCTTCGAGGTACGAATTTTGAAAAATCTCCTTGATACTTCAACGCGCTTAATGTTGTTTCTACAATTGCACCTATCCTTCTAGACAAATACTTATAATACGCCGAAGAATTTAGTAAATTAAATTGAACTTTAGGTAAAATCATTTCGAGTGCTTCTTCTGTTAAAGATTTAATTTTTTGACGATTGAGATGTTTAAAATCCCCATGAATACGCTCAGAAATATATTTTAAAACAGAATGAAATATATCGCCTAAGTCAAAATGTTGTAATTCATATTTCGTTCGTTCATTTAATCGTAAACCATGAGATGCATAGTGTTTAAATGGACATTGCTGATACCCCTCAAAGCGTGATACACTTGCACTAATTGTATTTCCATATAATTGTTGTGATAAAGATTCGCTTAATCGAACTGTTTCATTATCATAAGTTAATGAGGTAATGAGATAATCTAGTCCTTGATTCAAACGTTCATCATCACGAATCACTTGATAAGCCTCTAACCACTGTTGATCAATTTCTTCATGATCTAACCACGCTCTTAATGATTCAAACAGTTGTATTTTAGTTTGATGAACATGTTGCATAAGACTTAGAGGTTGTCGTCTGTGTACTTCTTGTATATTAATAATATCTAACTCGTGATATAAGTCTTTAATTTGACTTAAAAACGGACTTATCTCTTTTTCATCTCCAGAATTCCCCATAAAGCTATAAGAGAAAGTCATATTTTGTTGACTTCTAGTCATAGCGATATAACAAACAAATGCTTCGTCCATTTGTAATATATCAGCTGTTGGACTTAACTCAATTTGAGCGTTTTCTTCAAAATACTTCTTCTCTTCATCAGTGATTAAACTAGAAGATGATACAGGTTGCGGTAAGATACCATCATTCATGCCTACCATATAAATATGTTGTTTATTATCTACCTTTGCTAAATCCATCGTACCAATACTTACTTGATCTAGAGTTTGAGGAATCATCACAAATTCTAGTTGTTCTAAACCAATGTCAAAGACTTCTAAAAATTGTTTCAATGTCATACCTTGAGTATCAAATACTGTAACTAAATCATCTAGAATTTGAATTAAACCATTCCATAGTTGATCAATTTCTTCTGCTTGTTGATGGTAACCTTCAAAATCAAGTTCATCACGCTCTGTCATTAGTTGATTGGGTAATTCAAAATATTCCATACTTTCATAAAAAGCACTAGCAAAATCTCTTACACTCCCAGATTCATTCATCGCTTTTTCAAAGTAAAGCACTTTATCAACAACACTTCTTTTTAATTTAACCACTTCTTTATATATTTCTTTTAACTCTGGTGTCACCACATGCGATTTACGTTTCATTTTACCAAATTGTTCTATCTCAAAAATATCGTCATCTAACCAACGTTTTCCATAAACACCTCGTTCTAATACAAAATTTTCTAATATATCTATTAAATATGTACTTCTTTTAAACTGTGATGTTAAAACATTTGTCTTAAATAATCGTAACATTGCATTAGTATTCCATTTTGACTGAATAACTTCTATTAAAGAACGAATCATTTCCATAATAGGATGGTGTGTCATGGACTTTTTAATGTCGATATAATAGGGAATATCATATAGTGGCAATATTGAATCGAATAAATATGCATACGACTCATCACGGTATAATATAGCAATATCTTGAAATCTAAATTGGTTATCTCTAACATCACTTAAAATACGTCTTGCTACTTCATAAACTTCCTCTCTCATGCTAGATGCCTCAATAATTTGTAAGTGATTATGTTGTTGTTGAGTTGTAACTTGTAAAGCATTAAAGTCGCTTTCAAGATGCTTTAAATCAGGATTGTTAAAGCGATATCGTTCTTTAAAATAAGTTCTATTAAGTCTAATATCTAATTGTCGCGCGATACCTTCTAAATGAGTGAGAACCTCTGAAGGTTTTCTAAATAAACTAAACTGGTCTTGACTACCGTCAGTCGTTAACAGCACAGTTACACTCTTTGCATGTCGAACAAGTGCTACAATAATTCTATATTCCAATGTTGAAAAGTTGTGAAATCCATCAATGAAAATTTCAGAACATTGAATCCACTCAGACTGGGATATTATATCAATAAATTGTTCTAAACTATCTTCTGTTGTTATAAACTCCCCATTCATTCTTTTCTCTAAATGCTTATAAATGAGAGAAATATCTTCTAACTTTTGTCGCGTTCTTGTTTGTAAAGAATGCGTATTAATCAATTGCTCTAAATGTTCTGCAGTAACGCTATACTTTTTAAAATCTTGAATTTGTTCAGCAAGCTTTTCACTAAAACCATAATATTTTGATTGAGATTGATATAATTTCAACTCATCTTTATGTTGTTGAACGAGGTGGTAAATCATCATTTCTAAAGCGGCTTTGGATAGTCTCTGTTCAGTTAATCCACCCACTTCTTGAAACACTCGATGACTTAATCTCTCGAAATGAAGGACTTCAGTTCTTAAACTTCCATTGAGTTCAGAGTCATTAACAAATGTTTGTTCTAATTGAAATGTACTTTGTGTTGGAGCGATTAAAATAATAGGATCTCCAAGTGGGTCCTTTTTCATTTCTTTTTTTATATATTCAAGCATTGCCGTAGATTTACCTGTCCCAGCTCTACCAATATATGTATTTAATTCCATATCATTCTCACACTCCTTTATTCATAATATTATCATAACAATATCTTATCAAATATTAATAGAAATGGAGATTCCTACGTCAAACTTAAATAGGACCCTCCATTGATGAAAAGCTATATTCAATTGTACACTCAGTTAATTTTTAGTATTTTCAGGATTAAAATTTGATTTAAACTCATTGAATGGCCAGAATCTAAATGAAACTTTACCTACGATTTGATCTTTATCAATGAGTCCAAATGAACGACTATCTTTACTTACTTCACGGTTGTCTCCTAATACTAAATATTTACCCTTTGGAATAACATTTGATTTAGGGTTGGCGTTTGGTAAGTCTTTAGTTTTAAATGTGCCAGTGATGTACTCGATTTGTTTACGCTTTTCATTATAATTTAAGTAGGGTTCTTGTTGTTTTTTACCATTAACATATAACGTATCATTTTTATATTCAACGCTATCTCCTGGTATACCAATCACACGTTTAACATAATCATCTGTATTATTTGCATGGAATACGATGACGTTACCTTTTTTCACGCCACCTATTTTATAACCAATGATATTTACCATTACGCGCTCACTGTCTTTTAAAGTTGGATCCATTGAATCACCTTTAATCGTGTATGGCTTACCGACAAACGTTTTAATAGCGAAAATAAGTGCAAGCGCGACCGCTATGGCAACTATCCACTCCATAATTTCTTTTTTCAATGTCTACACCTCTTTTGATTTTTTAAATTGATAGTTAAATTCTTTAAATGGGTAATATTTCACACTCACATTACCAATAATACTCTTTTTATCTATTAAACCATAGCGTCTTGAGTCTGATTGATCATGATTATTATCATTTAATACAAAAAATGAATCAGGCGTTATCATATCACCATCAGAATTTTTAATGTTTCTTAATGCTACATCTTTAATTTGTCGATGTTTCACATATTTTTCTTTCAATTGACTATCATCTATATAAATGTGATGATTTTTAATATTTACAGATTCACCAGGTTCACCTATAATTCTACTAAAATGAATCTTCCCCTCATATTCGTACATAATAATATCGCCACGTTTGAGCATATCAAAAGTAACTTTAGTTTTATTGATAATGACTCTATCATACTTTTGTAAAGTTACACTCATGCTTTGGTCGGGGATAACAGCGCCTTTAATGATAAAAGTCTGAATGAATAGTACAATGATAATTGCAAATATTAAGGAAATCAAATATTTGATAAAATATTGCATATCTTAGCTCCTTAGTAGAACCCATAAAATGTTTTTCTACTTTTTTACTAACAAACCATAGAATAACAAGACCTATCAACATGATGAGTGCTCTAATTGGGTTAGTGAAAATAGTAAAGACTTCTTTTCCCAAAAAGCCCAAAATTGCTATAGATATGAGCTTAGATATCACTAATATAATGAAATAAAACTTTATTTTAATATGCGATAAACTCGCAACGATATTTATTAATGTATTGGGAGTAAATGGAAAGCATAGTAATATAAATAAAGGGATTAACCCCTGTCTATCAATAAAACTAATTAATCTTTTAACAGAGTTTCTACTTTTTAATTTCTTCATTCTCACAGTATTGACAAGCTTTTTACAAATTAAAAACACTGTAAATGTACCTGTTACAACACCAAGCCAACTGATAATAATTCCTGGTATTATCCCATAAGTGTGAATTAATAACACAATATATAAGGTTAAAGGTAATACAGGTACAATAGCTCGTAAATAAAGCAAAATGAACCCAGGAATATATCCGAATTGTCGAAAGAACTCAAACAACTCTTCTAACTGATGAAACGATAACACATCAAATCCTTTCTAGGGCTAATATTACCTTCTTAATTATAGTGGTAATTGGTACCTTTTGAAATAACAAAATTAAGTTCACAACATAAATCAGTCTTTAGTAGTAAATAACCTATGAAAACAAACTAATGTCAGCCCAAAATAAGAAAGCCAACATCTCAAGTTTTCACTCAAGATGTTGACATGATTTTTTAAAGATTACTAAATTATCGATATGTGAATTTGATTCAACAGAGTAAATTTATAAACGATCTTCCAATTCTTTCTTTTTGTCTTCATGGCCAGTTTTACCTAACAATGCAAACATATTTTGTTTATAAGCTTCAACACCTGGTTGATTAAATGGATTCACACCTAACTGGTAACCACTCATCGCACATGCTAATTCGAAGAAATAAACAACATAGCCAAATGTTTCTTCATCTAATTGAGGAATATTTACTACAATATTAGGAACGCCACCATCAGTATGTGCTAATAAAGTGCCTTCAAAAGCTTTAGTGTTAACTTCATCAATTGTTTTTCCTGCAAGATAGTTTAGAGCATCTAAGTCTTCACTATCTTCATCAATTCTGATGTCATGTTTTGGATGATTAACTTTGACAACCGTTTCAAACAAGAAGCGACGACCTTCTTGAACGTATTGTCCTAATGAGTGTAAATCTGTAGTGTAATTCGCACTTGAAGGATAAATACCTTTAAAATCTTTCCCTTCAGATTCACCATATAATTGTTTCCACCATTCATTAAAATATTGCATTGACGGCTCATAGTTAATCAACATTTCAGTTGTATAACCTTTACTGTATAAAATATTTCTAATTGTCGCATATTGATATGCAATATTGTCTTCTAAGTTACTAGAAGATAATTCTTCACGTGCTTTTGCAGCGCCAATCATAATTGACTCAATATTAATACCTGCCGTTGCAATTGGTAATAAACCTACTGCTGTTAAAACTGAATAACGTCCGCCAACATTGTCAGGCACAACAAATTTTTCATATCCCTCGCTATCAGCTAATTGTTTTAATGCTCCTTTAGACTTGTCCGTAGTTGCAAAAATACGTTTTTTAGCTTCTTCTTTACCATATTTTTCTTCTACTAAGAGTTTAAATAGTCTAAACGCAACTGCAGGTTCTGTAGTAGTACCAGATTTAGAAATAACATTCACTGAGAAATCTTTACCAGATAAATAGTTTACTAACTCTTGAGTATAACTTGAAGATAAGTGATTACCTACGAATACAATTTCAGGATACTCAGTACTATTTCTAAATGATGAAGTTAACATTTCAATTGCAGCACGTGCACCTAAATATGATCCCCCAATTCCAATAACAACGAGTACATCGGAATTTGATTTAATTCGTTTAGATGCTTCAACAATTCCTGAAAATTCTTCTTTATCATAATCAACCGGTAAATCTAGCCATCCTAAAAAGTCATTACCAGCGCCTGTCCCATTATGAATTGTGTCATGTATTGTTTTAACAATATCTTTTTGTTGATCCAATTCATGTTTGTCGAAAAATTCTAAAGTTTTACCATAATCTAATTGAATATGAGTCATCTTATTGCCTCCTGTGATTTGTACTTATATTTAATTCTACTAAGTTTGTATTGGCTATTCAATTCACAAGTCTAATGGATAATTAGAAAATTGATTTTTCTGTGACTATTCACTACACTTTTATGAAAAAATTCGTCTCCTCGTATGGACTCTTATCAATTCAATATACAATATACAGAATTTTTAAATTTATTAAAAATGCCTATATAAAGACTTAAAATAACTTTCCAATACGAGTGATCTTTATTATTTATGAATATTTATGTATAAAGATGGTTTTATTTTCATTATGAATCTGCTATGATATATCCATATTCAAAATTCTGAAAATTATTTGAGGTGTTTATATATGAATGAAAAAATCGTTTTAGCATATTCAGGCGGTTTAGACACAAGTGTTGCTGTCCAGTGGCTTATAGATAAAGGTTACAAGGTCGTGGCATGTTGTCTTGATGTCGGCGAAGGAAAAGATTTAGATGTCGTATATCAAAAAGCCTTAGATATGGGTGCGATTGAATGTCATATTATTGATGCAACAAAAGAATTTAGTGATGATTATGTAAGTTATACTATTAAGGGGAATCTTATGTATGAGAATGCATATCCATTAGTTTCAGCATTGTCACGTCCTCTCATTGCTAAGAAATTAGTAGAAATTGCTGAGAAAACAAATTCTATTGGCATTGCACATGGCTGTACAGGTAAAGGGAATGACCAAGTACGTTTTGAAGTGGCTATTAAAGCGCTAAATCCTAAGTTAAAAGCATTTGCACCTGTGCGTGAATGGGCTTGGAGTAGAGAGGAAGAAATCGATTATGCAATTAAACATAACATCCCTGTGTCTATCAATCACGATTCCCCCTACTCTATTGACCAAAACTTATGGGGAAGAGCAAATGAATGTGGTATTTTAGAAGATCCTTATGCAGCCCCTCCAGAGGATGCTTTTGATTTAACCTCACCAATAGAAGAAACACCTAATGAAGTAGATGAAATTATTATTACTTTTAAAAAAGGTATCCCAGTTCAAGTTAATGGAAAGAAATATTCACTAGATGATCTTATCCTCTATTTAAATCAACTTGCTGGTAAACATGGTATTGGAAGAATTGACCATGTTGAAAATAGAATGGTCGGAATTAAATCAAGAGAAATATATGAAACACCTGGTGCAGAAGTCATTTTAAAAGCTCATAAAGCACTTGAAACTATTACTTTAACGAAAGATGTCGCTCATTTTAAACCAATTATTGAGAAGCAGCTTTCAGAACAACTTTATAATGGACTATGGTTCTCTCCTTTAACGGATAGCTTGAAACTCTTTATCGATAGTACACAACAATATGTTGAAGGAGATGTGAGAGTTAAGTTATTTAAAGGAAATGCAATCGTTAACGGTAGACAATCACCTTACACATTATATGACGAGAATTTAGCAACTTATACAAAAGAAGATGCATTTAATCAAGAAGCAGCTGTAGGATTTATTGATATCTATGGTTTACCTACACAAGTTAATGCGTTATTACATGGAGGTTATAGTAATGATCAATAAAGCTTGGTGCGGCAGATTCAAAGAGCAACCTGAAGATTGGGTTGATGATTTTAATGCTTCCATTGACTTTGATAAAAATTTAATCAATCAAGATATTAAAGGAAGTATTGCACATGCAACAATGCTTGCAAATCAAGAAATTATTTCACATGAAGAAGCTCAATCTATCATTAATGGTTTGAAATCTATCCAAAATGATTTTGATCATGGAAAAATTGAATTTAAAGCCTCTCTTGAAGATATTCATTTAAATATAGAACATGAGCTTATTCAACGTATAGGTGAAGCTGGCGGTAAATTGCATACTGGACGTAGTCGTAACGATCAAGTTGCTACAGATATGCATTTATACACTAAAGAACAAGTTCAAGAAATCATTAATTTAATAGCGTCATTTCAACATACTATCATCCAGTTAGCTGACCAACATGTTGACACAATTATGCCAGGCTATACACATCTTCAACGCGCTCAACCTATTTCATTTGCACATCACATCATGACCTACTTTTGGATGTTAGAAAGAGATAAAGGACGTTTTAATGATAGTCTTAAGCGAATTGATATTTCACCATTAGGCGCAGCAGCTCTAAGCGGTACAACGCACCCTATTGACAGACATCATACGCAAGAACTTTTAGGTTTCACTCATATTTATGAAAATAGTTTAGACGCTGTAAGTGACCGTGATTATATCGTTGAGACATTGCATAATATATCATTAACTATGGTACATTTATCTCGTTTTGCAGAAGAAATTATTTTTTGGTCAACTGATGAAGCAAAATTTATTACACTTTCAGATGCCTTTTCAACTGGTTCATCTATTATGCCACAAAAGAAAAATCCTGATATGGCAGAACTCATTCGAGGAAAAGTTGGGCGCACAGCTGGTCATCTGATGAGTATGTTAGTGACACTTAAAGGATTACCATTAGCATATAATAAGGATATGCAAGAAGACAAAGAAGGTTTATTTGATGCAATTCATACAGTTAAAGGTTCATTACGTATTTTTGAAAGTATGATAGACTCAATGACAGTCAATACATCACGCTTAAACCAAACCGTGAGAAAAGACTTCTCAAATGCAACTGAATTAGCAGATTATTTAGTAAGTAAAGATGTACCTTTTAGAACCGCCCATGAAATCGTAGGAAAAATTGTATTGGATTGCATTCAAAAAGGTATCTATCTTCTTGATGTTCCTTTATCTGACTATCAATCATATCATGCTAATATCGATAAAGATATTTATGATTATTTAACACCAAAAAATTGTCTCAAACGTCGTCAAAGCTATGGTTCAACTGGTCAAAATTCAGTCAAACACCAATTAACAGTGGCGAAATCATTAATTAACTCTGTTTAAAACTAAATAAAAATAAGTATGACTTTAGCGTAAATTATTTAAAAATGTTTAATGCTATATTAAGTAAATAAAATTTAAATAAACATATTGTAAAATTTAATTCTATTCTTTCAAATTAGTGTAATTTGAAGATATCACATTAATTTGAAAGGATGTTTTTATGTTTAAATCTAAAAAGGTAGTTATTTCAAGTTTATCTGCTTTAACTATTAGCTTAGTGAGTGGTAATGTGCCGACAATGGCGAATAACTCGAATCATATCCCCCATCAAGATGGTTCAAATGATCAAAGTCAACAAGCAAAAATTCATATGAATACGAACCAATCATCAACTCATAACCAATTCACACGCCAACCTGAAGCTGATTCAGTGAGTGGTAAAACAAATGATACACATTCAAATTGGGCGAAAAATTTAACTGGTGAAAAATTCACCACCATTGCTCATCGTGGCGCAAGTGGTTATGCCCCTGAACATACTTTCGCAGCCTATGATAAATGTCATAATGAATTAGGTGCATCATACATAGAAATTGACCTACAACGTACTAAAGATGGTCATCTCGTGGCTATGCATGATGAAAAGGTTAATCGTACTACAAATGGACGCGGTCGTGTGGACCACTACACACTTAACGAACTTAAAAAGTTAGATGCAGGAAGCTGGTTTAATCACGCTCATCCTGAATACTCAAGTGATAAATATAAAAACGCCAAAGTTCCTACCTTAGATGAAATATTAAATCGTTATGGTAAAAATGCTAACTATTACATCGAAACAAAATCACCAGAAGTATATCCAGGTATGGAAAAACAATTATTAGACACATTAAATAAACATGGTATGTTAACACAGAATTCGCTTCAGAACGGTCATGTGATGATTCAATCGTTCTCTGGAAATAGCTTAGAAAAAGTTCACAAATTAAATTCAAAAGTACCACTTATTAGATTAATGAATAAATTTGAATTAGCGATATCTTCTGAACAAGATTTAAAACACATTAGATCTTACGCTGTAGGTGTCGGACCAGAATATACAGATTTAAATATTAAAAATACAAGACATCTTAAAGACTTAGGATTTTTAGTACATCCTTACACTGTAAATGATGAAAATGATATGAGACGTCTAAACCAATATGGTGTAGATGGCCTCTTTACAAATTTCGCAGACAAATATAAAAATGTATCAAAAACACAACAATAGTATTTAACACTTTTAAATAGGAAAGACTTTGCTAGCTGTTAGAGCTTTTGCAAAGTCTTTTTTATGTGGTGAACTCACTTCTCCACGAAATAGAGAATATTAAAAGGCTATAACTTCTTGATTCACAAAAAGCTATAGCCAAAATTGTTCATTCATTCAATTCTATTTACTCATCAAGTAATTATGCCCAACCGCGATAACGTGCAGCCTCTGCAGTACGTTTTATACCTACAATATATGCAGCAAGTCTCATATCAATCTTTCTATTTTGTGCTAGCTCATAAACGGTATCAAAAGCCGTCACTAATTTTTCACGTAATTTTTCATTGACTTCTTCTTCTATCCAATAATAACCTTGATTGTTTTGAACCCATTCGAAATAAGATACTGTTACACCACCCGCACTTGCTAATACGTCTGGTACAAGTAAGATATCTCTTTCAGTTAAAATGCGTGTTGCTTCAGGTGTTGTAGGACCGTTCGCAGCTTCTACTACAATACTTGCTTTAATATCATAAGCATTGTCTTCAGTGATTTGGTTGGAAATCGCTGCTGGAACTAAAATATCACAATCTAATTCGAATAATTCTTTATTTGAAATTGTATCTTCAAATAAATTTGTTACTGTACCGAAACTATCACGTCGGTCTAATAAATAATCTATGTCTAAACCATTAGGGTCATGTAGCACCCCATAAGCATCACTAATACCAACTACTTTGGCACCTAAATCATATAAGAATTTAGCTAAGAAACTACCAGCATTACCGAAACCTTGAATAACAACTTTAGCATCTTTAACGTTCATACCACGACGTTTAGCAGCTTGCTCAATGGCAATAACTACTCCCAACGCTGTTGAACGATCTCTACCTTGAGAACCTCCTAAAACAATTGGTTTCCCCGTGATGAAACCTGGTGAGTTAAATTTATCAAGTGCACTATACTCATCCATCATCCAAGCCATGATTTGTGAGTTAGTAAATACATCTGGTGCTGGAATATCTTTGTTTGGTCCAACAAATTGAGAAATAGCTCTTACATAACCACGAGATAAACGTTCAACCTCATAAATACTCATTTGACGTGGATCACACACAATACCACCTTTACCACCACCATATGGTAAATTAACGATACCGCATTTTAATGTCATCCACATTGATAATGCTTTTACTTCTTCTTCATCAACTTCAGTGTGGAAACGTACACCACCTTTTGTTGGACCGACTGCATCATTATGCTGAGCACGGTAACCAGTGAATGTTTTGACTGTGCCATCGTCCATGCGAACTGGAATGCGGACTTGTAAAAATCTGATTGGCTCTTTAATAAGCTCATACATCCCATCGTCAAATCCCAATTTGTGTAATGCTTCTTTAATAATTCCTTGTGTGGAAGTTACTAAATTATTATTCTCAGTCATGATCTTATTCGCCTCTTTTTAACTAATGATTTCGCTTTCATTTTTAATTGTAACACAAGTGAAAGCATTTTAAAGGGGTTACAAAATTAATGTTACAACTTTTTGAACTCAAGCAAATACGCTCTTAATTTTTTCAAGTGCTAAATTTAATTCTTCTTTAATAATGATTAAAGGTGGTGCAAATCTAATCACTGTTTCATGTGTTTCCTTACATAATAATCCTTGTTCTTTTAATGCTTTACAATAAGGTCTAGCACTCTCATGTAATTCAATACCTATAAATAAGCCACATCCTCTTACTTCCTTAATTGAAGGGTGTTCAATCTTTTGTAATTCAGCTTTAAAATAATTGCCCAGTTCCAATGAGCGTCCTGGTAAGTCCTCATCTACGAGAACATCTAAAGCAGCTATAGATACCGCACACGCTAATGGATTTCCTCCAAATGTAGAACCATGTGACCCTGGTGTGAATACATCTAGAATTTCTTTATCAGCGAGAACTACAGATATTGGTAATACACCGCCACCTAAAGCTTTTCCCAAAATATAAACGTCAGGCTTAACATTATCCCAGTCAGTTGCGAAAAGCTTTCCTGAGCGACCTAAACCTGCTTGAATTTCATCAGCTATAAATAGGATATGATGATCATCGCACAATTCACGAATCGCTTTCAAATAACCTTCTGGAGGCACATTAATACCCGCTTCTCCTTGAATAGGCTCAACTAATATAGCAGCAGTACAATTATTTATTGCGTTCTTTAATTGGTCGATATCATCAAAATCAACTTTACGGAAACCATCTAACAATGGACCATAACCACGTTGATATTCAGCTTCTAAAGAAAGTGACACTGGAGCCATTGTACGTCCATGGAAATTCCCGTTAAATGCAATAATTTCTGCTTTGTTTGGTTCAATACCTTTTTAACATCATACGCCCAACGACGTGCCGCTTTCAAAGCAGTTTCAACCGCTTCTGCCCCTGTATTCATTGGTAAAGCTTTGTCTTTACCCGCTAATTTACAAATCTTTTCATACCATAGACCTAAGTTATCACTGTGAAACGCTCTAGATACCAATGTTACTTTATCTGCTTGATCTTTTAATGCTTGGATGATCTTCGGATGACGATGTCCCTGGTTGACTGCAGAATAAGCTGAAAGCATATCCATATATTGATTACCTTCAGGATCCCTTACCCATACACCCTCTGCTTCAGAAATTACAATTGGAAGTGGTACATAGTTGTGTGCGTCATAGTGATTTGTTAACTCAATAATTTCTTCTGATTTAGTCATAATATCTCGCCTTTGTTCTTTTAATAAAAACTTATTAACAACATCATAACTGATTTCTTGTGACTCTCAAACATATTTTTACTATTGAAAATGATATCTAACAAACTATGGCTTCAACTACTGATATCATGGATTTTCACCCCTAAAATGAGCAATGACCCCTTCGTATGAAAGCCCTTACAAACATAATGGAATACGTATTCTACTTTTTACAAGCATAAATTTTAATTAATTAAAAAATTTAAATTTCTCAATTTACTTAAGCACATAAATAACCCAAATTTGCTTTTAACAAAACAAATTTGGGTTAAAACGCTCTTTACTACTTATCTTTACGTGGTAATGGATAAAATCCAGCATTAAATTGTTTCCATAAATTAGGAGGTAGTTCATGGTTATCTGCTCGCTTTGGATCAAATTCATTAATGATTTCATCTTCACGTCCATCTTTGATTTTACTTATGAAGTCATAGTCTAATAGAATCTCACGACCTAATGCGATGAATTCAACACCTACTTCATCAATAGCATTAAGTGCATCCTGTGGTGTAAAGACTGAACCAATACCAATAAGCGGCATGCGCCCGTTAATCCACTGATGAATTAATTTCAATCGATTTTTACCTTTATATTTACCTTCACGTGTCACTGAATTCACATCCATTAATGAAACATGTATATAATCTAATGGTTTATTTGAAATTAGATTAACTAATTGTTCAGTCATTTCCATTGATATCCCCGGTGATTCTGCTTCTTCTGGTGATAATCGGTATCCAATAATAAAATCATCATCTGCATAAGTTTTCTTAGCCTTAACTACTTCATCAATAGCAGCATTTGGGAATTTATAATTATCTGCCCAAATATCATTTCTTCTATTGTAATATGGTGATACAAATTGATGGATAAGATAATGATTTGCGCCATGAATTTCCACGCCATCGAAGCCTGCTTCTATCACTCTTCGTGTTGCCTTACCAAAATCTTTAATGGTTTGCTCTATTTCATCCCCAGTCATTTCACGTGCATCATGAGGCTCTTGTTGTCCAAAACTTTTAAGTGTAATTGGACTAGGTGCAACCACATCTCCTTTCGGCGTTAAATTAGGTAATGCTTGTGCACCACCATGATGAATTTGAACTAAAGCTTTAGCTCCATTTTTCTTCATAGCTTTTGCCAATTCTTTTAATCCTTCAATATCTGAATCGTATGCTACTGAAGGTTGACCGGGGAAAGCTTTTCCCACGTCATTGATATTACTAGCAGCATTGATAGCAATACCGACATCTTTTGAACGTTTTTCAATATATAGTATTTCCTGATTTGAAATAGTACCATCTTCGTTAGATGACACATGTGTAAGAGGTGCTAATACAAAACGGTTTCTAATTTCAACACCGTTAGGCAATGTAAATGAGTTGAACAAAGGCTCATATTTATTATTCATATTAGAATACTCTCCTTGTATAATGATGTCATGACTATAGCATACAAGTTTCATACAACGCTAATAATTTGCTTAAAAATCATTTATTGTCTAACAATATATTTTGATTAAATGTAAATAATCAATGAAACGAGTATCATTTTCTAACTGTATTTAACACAACTCTAACCTAAAATTAAATCAATTTTATTCCTCTTAAAAAAATTTAAAAACGACAATCTTTACAATTTACCATTGTAAAGATTGTCGTTCTCATGCGATTTATTATTATAAATATAACCTCACATGTTGGCACGAATTTACAGTCATTCAGTCATTTCGAATTGCACGTTTAGACTGTTTGATCCAGACCGGTAAGCGTTCTTCAAGTGTTTGAAACCCATATTTTTCCGTTTCTCTTATTTCATCTAAGACTGACTGCTTTTCTTTTTTACGCTCATAATTTTTAAAGTAATCATTATCCTTTAATGACAAATTCAATTTACCTTCATCATCGATTGATAAAATTTTAGCTTTAACAACTTGTCCCTCAGATAGAAATTTCTTCAAGTTATGGACATAATCATCCATGATTTCAGAGATATGGATAAGTCCTTCAGTATGGTCAGGGGTCTCAACAAAAGCGCCATACGGTTGAATACCAGTCACACGTACCTTGATATGTTGACCTTCTTTATAGTGATTATTCAACGTGATAACCCCTTATTTCGATTTTCTTAACACTCATATCATAGCATAAATCATATTTATCGACTAACTAAAACTACAATAA
>VNIV01000059.1_pt1 | contig 20460 bp, 14 predicted proteins | sample 7248611 | NCBI WGS metagenome assembly VNIV01 (sample SAMN12251775, study PRJNA551026) | human skin metagenome | isolation source: skin samples from healthy patients | host: Homo sapiens | place: France:Paris | reverse complement strand
GCTAATAAAGGCTCACTGTGAAGCGTTAGAAGCTGTTCTAGAGGTACATTAGAAATTAAATCAGGATTAATAGATACAGTAATACCTTCAGGACTATTATTAACACTGAATGCAGTTTCTTGTTCTGTATTAAATACAACACCTGGAAGTTTTTTAACTGACTCTACAGCTTTTTGTTGTTCAGCAGTTAATTCATCAAATGTAGTATTTTCTCCTTGGTTTACTTGTTTGATAATAATACCTTTAGAATCTACTAAATAAATTTCTTTATCTTTAGTAAATACAGCATTACCGTTGTCATCAGTACTACTTAAAGTAAAACCTTGTTCAAGTAAACTTTCACTAGAAGACTGTTTAGCTGTTGCATCAGTAACTACATTATCTTTTACATATTTGTATTTACCTTCTTTTTTAAATACTTTTGTATTAGTACCTTTAGCTTCACGTATAAGTTGCCATCCTTCATTAATTAGCTTTTGTTCTTCGCTAATAATTTCTACAGGAGGAGGAGTTTCTTCTTGTTTTAGATAATCACGTACTTGTCCAATTACTTTTTGGAATTTAGCAGAATCTTCATTAGATAAGTTATTAACTATATTCATTACTCTAAGTACTTGAGCCATCCAACCATTAAGATTAGATACTTTTAATTGACCTGATAAAATTTTATCTTGAACCTGTTTAACTGCTTTAATTACTTTAGTTAAAGTTTCAGTTGGGTTCTTAAAGTCTAAGTTTTCAAGTTCAGATAAGTTTAAACCAACAGTATCATCAGTAATTTCTTCATTACCTGTTTTAGATACTCTAGGTTTAATTACTCTATTAGAACCAACAGGAATAAATACTCCAGTACCTTTACCTTTTGAGTTCTGAATTTCTTCATAGCCATTAGCTAATAGATAATCAGTATATGATTTATAATCAGTTTGATTACCACCATTATGTTTATCAAAAGATACTCTAGAAGATTCAGGGAACATAGTAATAGTAGAGCCTGCTTTAACAGCATCTCTGATTTCTTTAGACATAAATGAAGCAGTATTACCATCATCTGTAGGTGTATAAGTAAAATGACTTTTTAAAGAAGCTTTACCACTCGTTACATCTACATTATCTGGATAAAATAAAACTACATCATCTTCTTTATAAACACCTTTATTAGTAAAAGCATTTCCAAAGTAATTAGCAATAGCTTTATGTACTCCACTATTATCTTTAGCAGCAATTAATTTATTAGGATTAGTTCCTTCAATAACTGTCTTAACTAAAGAATTATAAATCTGTTGTGCACCTTTACTATTAATAGTTTTAATAGCAGTATAGATAGCATTAAGTAAACCATCAGTTCTTAAGTTACTATCATCTACTTCTTTTTTAGGAGTAGGTGGTGGAGTAATTACTTCATCGTCTTCAGAAGGAGGAGGAGTATTATTATTATTATTATTATCTTGTTTATTAAAGATAAACTCTTTAGCATTAGTTCTATTTGCTAATGTGTTTTCAATTAATTGAGCTTCTTGTTCAATTCTAGTATGAAGAGATTTAGTAGTACCATCTTGTTTAATCTCTACTGCACCTAATTGAGCACGAGTTTTTCCTTTAGGTAATTGCTCTACAAAAGACCATTCACCATTAGGACTATCTTTGACTACATAACCTTCTTTACCAGATTCCAAGGCAGCTTTAACTGCATCTGCTTTACCTCTATGAGATTTAGCAAAATTAGCTAATTTTCTTAAATGATAGTTATAAGTTTTCTCATTATTGTTTTTAGCAGCATCAGCAAAACGTGCGTTGTACTGATTAATACCCACGAAGTTATCTGCACTATTTACTTTAAGAGCTTTATTACCATCAAGAATTTGACTAGCTACATCATCTTTACCTTTGACACTATTAGCTTGTACACGTTCATCTATTAGACTACGTAACTGAATAGCAATAGGATTATCAACAGGTAACTGATTAATAGTTGCTTTAATTTGAGCAGTAGTATAAGTAGCAGGACTAGCTAGAATTTTACTAGCATTTTGTTCAGGCGTAGCTTTAGAATCCAATGATTTAATTTTCATTGGTTTAACTTTTTTCTCTTTCAATAACTGACTTGCTTTGTTAATCTCATTAAAGAGTTTTTTAGCATCTTCAGGATTTGAAATATCTACACCTAGAGTTTTAGCTACCATATCAGTTAATTCTTTTACTGATTTAGGTTTATCTTTAGTATGAGTATCTACGGCATTAACTAGTCTTTGCTGATTCTCAGTAATATTAGACGAATCAGTTTTACTCCAATCATCTTCTTGAAGTGTATAACTTGGTTTATTATTTACTTCAGTAGATGGGGTAATTGGATTAGGTTTACCTGTAACTTTTACTTCATTATTCATTAAACCCATAGATGAATTAACGATATCTTGTTCTAATGCTTTTATATCTTCCGCAGAAGTAATACCATATTTAATAGATAACTTTCTTGTAACCTCATCAGGGTCAGTAATACCGCTAGAGATAATTTCATCTACAGCATTAATAATCTCTTGTTGTCTAGCATTAGTTTTACCGTCTTCCCATACTTCTTTATCGGCTTCTTCTTTGCTAATTACTTTATATGGATTAGCTACTTCTAATACTTCAGAGTATTCATCCATTAATTCAGCACTAGATTTAAAATCATCAATAGCAGAATCTAAATCATCACTATATTCCATGATTTTATTTAATCGATTATTGATAGTATTAATATCACCAATACCATTTAATTCATCTACTGCATTTTGTCTAGATTTCTCTAATTGATTTAATAAAGCACTATGCAATGAAGGAGTACTAGTACGCATTCCATCATCTAAACTAGTTTCTGCAATCTTGTTATCTAATTCAATAATGGTATTAGTTAAAGTAGAATGTCTTTTAACTTGTTCAGTAAGAGTATCTTCTTCATCAATTAACTTACTTCTAATAGCTTCAACTTCATTAATATTTTTATGAATATCTTCATTAGTAAAAGTTTTAGTATCATCCATTAAGTTAGCAAATCTACGTCTAACTACTTCACTTGGATTAAAATTATCACTATCTAGATTAGTTAATTCATCATCAGTTAAATGAGATAAGTCTTGAGAATCATCTAATTCTACATCTTGATTACTAGCATCTGTATTATTGGTTTTCTTTTTACGAGGACCAGACATAGCACCTACAGCACCAGGAATTGACATAGCAGTACCGCCTAATGAACCAAGAGCAGCACCAAAGGCAACATTAGAAAAGTCTACTTCACCTGTAGCGGCATAGTCTTCCATAGCAGATTGGAAACCTTCTTCAACGCCCTCTACTAAACCATGTTCACCTAAATGTAAACCTGCTCTAGCAATCGCTCCTTTAGGTTTAATTTCTTTAGATAGTAAACGCATAGCAGCATTAGCACCTTCTTTAGCTGCTTGTTTTTTACCTAGACCTAAACCTGCTTTAGCGAATTTATTAGCTGCCGTACCTGCTACAGTATACGCAGCTTGTGCTAATGCAACACGTTGACGTTCTTCTTCAGTTAAACCAAGGCGACCATCTAATGCAGTATTAGTAGCTTCTTCGCCCATCATACCTGCATCACCTACTAAAGCCATTTGACCGTAACCAGGAATTAAGAAAATACCTGATTCAATTAAACTACTAGCTGCACCTCCTTTATTATTATTAGCGGCTTGATATGCTGCACCCAATAAATCTTTAAAGTTAAGTAGCATATCTGTTTTACTATCACCACGAATTGCAACTTTCTCTTTTAGTCTTTGAAAGTCTTCATTCATGACAGTTTGGTCACGCTTATTATAAGTAGGTGCACCTACCCAATTATTAGTTTCATTATTTTCATAAGCTGCTTGTTTAGCCATCTTATTCATTTGAGTTTGACGAGCTGCTTCAGCTACAGTAGTAGGTCCACTGATATCATGACCTGCCATAATAGCTGTATTAATTGGATGTGCTAAAGCACCTAATGCTTGTCCAAATGCATCAGTATTGCCACCTACTGCTTGACGAGCAATAGCACGTTCTTGCTCATTTAATTCTTGACCTGCTGCAATCTTATTCATTACAGCAATTTGTTGGTCATTAGCTACTTGAGTCCAATCAGCATTACCTTCTGCAATATTTAACATACTATGTGCAATAGGAGTTTCTACCCTTGCACCCATGTGAAGAAGTGAGCCTAATACATTTTCAGGACCACTAGATTGAATTTCATTAGGGTCAAGTATATTAGTTTGAGTAGCTGCTACTTGAGCATTTCTATTAATATAGTTATCAAGTTTTTTAGCTTCTTGTTGTAGTCCATTAGCTGCTTGAGCTTGAATAATTAAATCCATAGCTCTTTGTCTTGCTGAATCAATTTTACTCATTCATTCACCTTATTTATCTTTACTGTTTTTAAGTTTTGCAATACGTGCTTTTTCTTTTAGCTTAAACTCACTAAGAGCTTCACCTACAGAACTCTCAAATAATTGAGTATTGACTAACATACCTTCATTTTTACCTTTAGCATAGTCAGTATCACCTACTAAACCAAGGAATGATTTCTCTTTCCCTTTATCTTTAGCTGCTAGTTTAGCTAAATATCTTTCGTATGCAGTATCAAATATTCCTAGCATATCTTCGTTAGAATATTCTTTAGGTTTCAGTTTACCACCTGATTTAGCTAATACAATCGATTTAAATTCTCTACCAAATATACTTGCTAAATTATTAGCCTTGGTTTCATTACCTTCTTTGCCACCGTATTTTACAATAAGTCTTCCCTTAAGCCCATCAAAATCTATATTATCTGGATTAGGAGATTTATCTATTTCAACACCTCTCGCAGTGACAGCTAAATCTTCTCTTGAATCCATAAACTCTTTCATTAATTTCTCTTGGCTTTCAGTAGATAAACCATTAAGCATAGCCATATCTACATAGCCTTTACCTTTAGCCCATTCTTTAAATACACCGTAGTTTTCACCTAATATAGTTTTAGCATCTATTTTTTGATTAGCTTGTTCTGCTTGTGCTTGAGAAATATATTTAGCAGTATCCCATAAATCATTAGTAGCTTGTTTAGTTTCCCACATACCTTTTTTAATTAACGAGTTACTTAACTGTTCAGTAGCTTTATTTTGATTTTGAATATTAGCTTTATGACTAAGATACATATTAACTAATGCATTAGGGTCAAGAGCACTACTATTTAATAAAGCACTGTTTAACAACATACTAGTAGGGTCGCCACTTATTAAACCAAGTAATGATTTCTCAGCTTCACTTGCTTGGTCTATTTTAGATTGATTATATTGAGCACCTAATAAAGCTAATTTTTCATTGGCATTAATTTCATATTCTGAAGGAATATTAAAAGGACCTCCTTTCATTGATATACCCCCTTTTGAATTAAACGAACCACTACTATAACTACCATCTTTTTTACCTACTACTTTAATATCTAAATGTGCTCCAGTACTTTTACCTGGATACCAATTAAATCCTTCTAGTCCTTGTTTAGCTCCATCTGGATGTTCAGCAGATACTACTACATCATATCCACTTTGATTAGCTAACTCTATTACTTGCTGCCTAGCTTGTTGATAAGATTGAATAGAACCATCTTTTAAAACTAAATCAAACTTATGACCTGAACCATGACTAGCTTTACCTGATGCATGTCCTTTATATCCATCATTAAATGCACTAAAACGAGCCATGTTTCCATTTAGACCATTATCATCTAATACCTTAGCAAAGTTAACAGTATCTTCTCTTACATTACCGTTTAATGCATTTTCTTTAATAGCAGTTTTAAATCCAAACTGTTTTACTTGATTAGCGTTTAAGATATTATTACTATTGCCTACTTTACTATTAAACATTTTAAGAACAGCAGGGTCATCAGTCCATGACTTAGGTTTAGGTCCAAACTGTTTAATATAGTGTTGTATCCTAGGGATATAATCTCTGGTTTCAGCAGGTAGATACTTAGCAACAGTAGAAGCATCTATTGATTTATTATTCTTAGAAGCAGCTTTAATAGCTTGGTCTACTCTACCTTCACCTGCATTATAAGCACCCATTGCTAATGCCCAATAGTCTTCTTCAGTAAACTTATTACCATATTTCTTTTTAAGACTATTTAAGTTATCTCTGTATATACTAGCACCTGCTAATATATTTTGATTAGGATTAAATGGGTCATGTTTATAAATAGCTCTAGGACCGCCTGAGTTAAAAGGCATTACTTGCATCATACCTTGTGCACCTACAGGCGATTTAGCATTAGGATTAAAACCTGATTCAGCCATAGCAATAGATTTAATTAAGTAGTCAGGTAAACCTACTTGTTTACCTGCTGCTTTAAATACAGGGTCAAACTGCTTCATTAAACCAACTGTATTATTATCTAATGGTTTACCTGTATGTGAAATATAAGAACCATTTGCTGTCGCAGCACCGTTCTTTAGGTGCTCTAATTGAAAGAGTAGTTACCACCTGTTGAAGGAATACCACCTCCACCATTGCTTAATACAGAAGCAGCACCACTTGCACTACCTTGCATCTCAGCTAACTTTCTTAAAGTATCAGCAATACTTTTAATAGTTTCTTCGCTAGGGTTATTAGCAGGATTCATTTGATTACCTAAAGCAATCAAAGTATTTATATTCTTGGCAGCTACTTCACGTTGAGGAGCAGTAGCAGCAATACTAGCTCCTTGGAAAGAAGTTTTCCAATTACGACTATTTAATAGTTGTTTGGCAACATCTTCAGTAATTTGTCCAGTAGCTATTTTATTAGCTACATCTTCTGCAAAATGAGTATCATCTAAAGCATCATAGGCTCGTTGAGTTTCTGCATAAGACTTTTTATTTTCAGTAATTGCATTACCTAAATCACCTAAGTTACCTCCTGCATTAAGAAAACCAGAAGCATCCATTAGTTTCTGTAATCCTGCTTGATTCTCAGGATTATTCATATCATTGGTTTTAATGTAATTAAGTGCAGCATCAGTAACACGTTTAGCATTATCTTTATAGTGCTGATTCATAGCATCTTTAAATGGGTCAGCAGCAGTCGTAAGCGTAGTTAATCCAGATTTAAGTAATGCATTAGAATCTGAGAAATCAGGTGCTTGTACCTTTACTAAGAAATCACTCATTTTTGACATAGTATATCTCCTTAGATTTTAGTTTTATCATATTCTTTTTGGGCAGCTTCAGTATTACCGTTATTACGAACCATAGCACGATAAGCACTAGCATCATTGATTTGATTCTTTTGTGCATTCCATGTTTTGTTCCACATATCACGTTGCATATTTGCTTGCTGTTCTGCTATTCTAGTTTGTTTAATACCAGACCATGAATTACTTAATGTTTGAATACCACCAAAGATAGTATTAAATCGATTAGGTGCAGTCATATCAGTACGATAATCAGTAACAGCTTTACCTACTCCAGGGGTATTCTCTGGAGCAGTACTCATACCCCAATTCATACCGTGAGTTACTGATTTACCAAAGTCACCTTTTTGAATACCATCTCCAAAGATATTTTTAAGTCCCTGCCATAAGCCTACATTATAAGCATTAGCTCCTGGATTAACTTGAGTAGGACTAACATAAGTATTATTAGCTACACCTGTAGTAGGTGTATTCATAGAATAATCAGGCAATACACTAGGACTTGGAGGGGTACTAATTACGGGAATAGTACTAGTATCTTCTGCTGGATTAATCCCAAAAGGATTTGTTACATAATCATATTTGGTCTTCATTATTTTGTTCCTTATCTACATAAAGTTGTTGTTCATTTAAACGCTTTCTAACAGTTTCATCAAACGTAGGTAATTGTTTAATGTAATCTGCATATTCATGAGTATAGTTAATAGGAGTTTCCCATTTACGATAATCTAAGTATCTAGCAATATACTCATCAATAGTTTCACCAAGTACTACATTTGAAGCTATATAAGTTCTATCTACTTGGTCAAGATAACTTAACATACTATTAACTTCATTACCTAAAATTTCTTGTTTCATCTCTTCAAGAGATTTCATCTTAGCTCTATAATCTCTCTCTTCTTTCTGTAAATCTTGAAGTAATCTAATATTACTAGCTTGCATAAACATACTAGATAATTTCATCAAATTAGTTATACGAGTAAAGAATATAGTAGTTGCTCTAATAAGAGATGTACTTGAATTAATAGCTCCATATCCACCATAGGCAATAGCAGCTATAGCTAAAATTATACCAAGCTTTTGAGCTAATTCTGGATTAAAAGCTTTAACAATAGCTTTCATTAAGTATTCAGTAACATACATGGTAACTAAAGTAGTAGCGGCTGCTTGTGCTACTGCTGTTAAAGTAAATCCAGCACCACCTGTATAAACTCCAATGACTACAGATGCAATAAATACGATAGCTTTAAATATACCTCGTTGATACCACTTTTGTTTTACTTTTACATAGGTAGTAAATTCTAAATACATACCTTTATAAATAAGTTCTTCTTTTTCTTTAAAGCTTGAAAAAAAGCTATTTATTATAACGAAATCCAGTGGAATAACTAAATCACATTTACCATCACCATCACTCCAAAGCTTAGTAGTGATACGTTCATTTCTTTGTAACTCATATACTATTAATTCTAGATATTGTGTATCATCTATTTTTTTATAAAAAACCTTACCTTTAATAGTAGATGTTTGCATAAACTCACTATTATCATAATAGGTAGAATAATTTAATGAAGTATCACTTCCTCTACTATAAGATTTTTCTAAGTATCCTTGCTTTAATTGTATAGTTATTAATTCAGCTTCTAAATTACCTTCTGCATAATTATCTTTCCACGTAAGTACAGTAGGTCTTACTTGATGAATATTGCCATCCATAAAGTTATCTACAATATCTGTAGATACTTCAAACCATCTTTGCATAAATTCAAATATGTATTTATGTTCAGCTAAGCTAGTACCATTTACATTAATAGCAAAATTAATATAACTAGCTCTAATAGCTTTATAATTTTCTAAGTTTTCTTTTACACTTGCATAAAAATCATCATATTTAATTCCTAACTTAGCAGCAGCTTTTTTACTTGCTTTATACCAATCAGGATAATCTTTTTCAGAAATGTCCTTTCCTTTTATCTTAAAATAAATACGAGATATATATTGTCCAAAAGCAGAACCATCAGAAAAATTATTAGTAATTTCAGGATAATTAGTATTAGTGATAGTCATATAATTAATTAATTGTTCTTCTCCATAGCTGTAACAAACTAGTATTAAGTAAGGAGATTCCATATAGGGACTTAAAATATTTACTTCATTATTACTCTCTACTAAGTCTGTAAAGTTATTAAGTTTATCTTCATCATAAGAACTGTCAATGTCTACTGATTCAATCTCATCAGGAACAATAGATTCATCTAAATAAAAATTAGGTAAGTCAATTTTTTCATCTTTGGTTAATTTATACCTTTTAGTAATTATATAAGTATGAGTAATTACTTCAGTATAAACTTCAGATTCAAGAGTTGTATTAGTAAAAGTACCTTTGTCATCTATAAGAGTTTCTATATAATCAGAATTAGCTAATACAGTCGTAGTATCTTTAATAATAGTACTATTAGAAGTAACTTGTTCAGATTGTATTAAACGATTTCCTTCACTATCTAACATGTACATAATAGTTGTTATGTCTTTTATTTCAGTTATTTTAATACCTTCTGCAATATAAAATACTTTAGCATAATTATTTTTAATATCAGCATCGACAATCCAAGGAGTATATCCCCTGGTTTCATCTTTAATTCTAAAAGGCGTTTTACCTGATGTAAATGATACTCCTAGATATTTAAAATTTAACTCTTCCTTTGTATAAATAACAGCATCTTCTAAAAACCACATATCATCAAACATATTAGTAGAAGGTATATAATCTTTATCATCAATGAGTATTTGCTTTAAGAAATGTCCATAATCTATATTATTAGCTACAATATAATTAATTGTTACATCACTATATTTTGCTTCTAAATATTGTTTAACTTCATGCTGTATTTTATCTAAACTAAGATTTATATAACTAGATTTTGATTTACCTACTACACTGTACTCAGTAGTATAACTAAATCTGTTAAATCTATTAACAGCAGGTACAATACTCTCTTGCATACCTTTAAGATTATAATCTACTAAAGATACTGCATTCTTATTTTTCATATAACCATAATCGTTTATATAAGCAGCAGTAGAATCAATTAACGCTCTAGGTCTTTTAGTTTCATCAATTAATTTACCGTTAGATATACCTACGTATTCTTTAGTCTTACTAGAAAATATTCCCATTTATTTCTCCAAAAATAAAGGAGAGTATAAACTCTCCTTTGATTAAATTAAAATTATTATTTTTATTGAGGTAAATTATTAGTAGTTTCAGCAGCTTCATTTTGTCCTGCGGTAGAAATATTCACTCCCTCAAATACCTTAGCAACAGCTCGTCCAATATATTTATCAGTAAGCATATTAGCATCATTAATATAAGCAGCATCATTATTCATACGAGTAATCCAAGTTTGAATAATTAACTGTAAAGCTTTTTGTTCACTATCGCGTTTAACACCGTCAATCTGTGATTGTAATGCTTTATTATTCATATCAATAACTGAACCAGGTTTAACAACACTAGAGTCTGTTTGAGCAGTTTCAGTAATTACTTTTTGTTGAGCTAACTGTAATTGTTTTTCAGCAATAGCAACTTCTTTATCTTTAAGAATAAGCTCTTTGTCTTTTAATGCTAATTCTTTTTGAGTTAATTTAAGTTGTTCTTTAGCTAAATCCGTATCTGCTTTCATTTTATCAACTTGAGCAGTAACAAGTGCTAGTTCCATAGGTAACTTATTAGTAAGTTCCCACTGAAGAATTTCTAATTGTTTTTTAGCAGTATTAGTATCAGCACGCATTTTATCAATTTGTGCTGTAATTAAGTCAGCTTGTTTAGGAAGAATATTATTTAATTCATACAAGTCTTTCTTAACTTCAACATCTAATTTTTCAACTTGTTTATTAACTTGAACAAGTTGAGCATCTTTAATAGCACCATCTTTAGGTAAAAGTACTTCAAGATTATACTTATCAATAGCAACTTCAGCTTTTACTTTTTCAGCTTGAGCTTCTAATAAATTTAATTCATAAGCTTGTTTTTCTTTAGCTAAGAGAAATTGAATAGCCTGCTCAAGATGAACAACATATAATTTAGTATATACTTCACTATATTCCTTACCTTGGATTCTAGCTTCTTCAAATTCTCTTGTTAAATGCAAACGATGAAGCGTAAGGAATTTATCAAATACACCTGTACCATCAAGAATTACTTGAGTCAGGTCTTCAATAGGAATAGCTGTAGGTACAGTAGTAGTTATAATTTCCTTAGTAGGCATTAGTTATCTCCAATAGCGTTACGTGCTCTTTGGTCATCAGCTAGGTTTTTTAATTCTTCTTCAGTTAATGGGTCAAGTACCACCACATTATATGCAGGCATACTACGATACTTACGTATATCAACACCATTAACACGTTGAGTATAAAAGTGATTCGCTTTTTTATCTTTAATTGCATCATAAATAATCTGAGGAATATGATAACCAACTTCTACACCAAAAGGTACATACTTTTTAACAGTACCTACTAATGAATTAGATACAGTAAAAATTTCACCATGAAGTTCTGTCTTAGTACTTTGAGTAGGAGTAACAATAACTCTTACTAACTTCATAGCATTCTTCATTTGCTTAAGTCGCTTAGCTTCTTCTTTATCTTCAACTTCATCAGATTTAGTTTCATTAATATTAAGTACAGCATTAATTTTTTCTTTAAGTTTTTCAACACCAATATTGGGGCTATAAGTAATACCCATTTTATCAGCACGTTCTTTAAGAGTTGCTAATTCATCTAATGGTTTAGTAGTTTCTAATTCAGACATTGTTATTTCCTTTTATTAAATTAAATAAAGTAGGGAGAATTTATTTTCTCCCTACTATTATACTACTTATTTATTAGCAGCAGTCCATACTAGACCAATACGTTCAGGACGTAATGCCATAAAACCATAGTACCACTTAATTGACATAAATCCTTTTTCACCATAAGGGTCGTTAAAGTCAGCAGTAGCTTCCCCAGGTTGTTTATGGATTTGAGTAAACTTAACTGATTTACCGTCAGTTTGGAAACTGATAGTAGTAAACGAACCTTCACCTACAACAAGCATAGGGAATACGTCTACTTTACCACCTGTAGTAAATTTCTTAGTATCAGTACTTGAAGCACCTTTACCTGAATGCTGAAGCATCTCTGGAACAACAATGATACGGAATTGGTCAATAGAACCAATCTCACCTTCCATCAATGTAGTAGCAGAACCATAATGTTGAGCAGGAATAAATGCTGCATTATTATGAAGGTCTTTCATTGCACGCAAGGTAGGAATCAAACTAGAACCAATAAACATAGCACGAGCAGCAGGGATAACTTTAGTATCAATGTTACGAGTACCTGTAATAATAGTAGTTTGTTTAGGTGTACGGTTATTATCTAAATCAATACCTAGATTCAAGATATCGTTATAAGTAACTACATCTGCTACAGTAGCAATAGAGGTAGCTGCACCTGTATAACGAATAGTACCTGCGGCATTAATCAAGTCTACTTGTAGAGCATCTTCAGTAATCTCAACTGCACCGTTAATAGTTTCACGGTTAATATGAGTCATCAACTCTGCATCAGAATCTAGGTCTACTGATTCTTTAGTATATTCAGAGAAGAAACCAAAGTGTTCAAAAGTACCTTCGATAGTTTTACGAGAGAAACCTACACGGTTTACACGACCGCCTGTTTCAGAAAGAACAGGAAGTTTACCTTGAATAGTACCAATATCTTTACTTGAACCATACAAGTTACCATTATCAATTTGAGCACCTGTTGCATCAATACCTTGGTCATTGATGTTAGCATCATCTAGCAATGGAATATAAACGTACTGTACGATTTTTTTACCGTAGTTTTTAGGCATAGCAGTTACATCAGCAAGCTGAGTAAAGAACTGCATTTTCTTAGCTTCAATAAGAGCTTTCTTCTGATAGAAGGCTTCTTGCAACTGTCTAGACGGTTGACCGTCTTTATCTACAGTAGAAGTAACACCGCCTTCGTTGTACATCATTGGGTTTTTAGTTTGTGGCATATATTATCCTTTTAAAGTTTTAAAGTTTTATCTTAAATGTGGTAAATTAATTTTTGCAAACTCCTCATCAGAGAGTGCTAATGGATTAAATTCTTCCGTAGTAGGCTGTTGTTTCTTAGCAGTAGGAACGGTAGCAGCTTTTTTCTTACGGTTAATTTCTTCCTGTTTTTGATTATTAATACTTTGACTTAATTGAATTTGTTGATTTACTGGATTAGTAGCAGCAAAGTTATTTAGCAAACCTTTTTCATTCATAGCGTCACCTACTGCAATGTAGGCATCAAAGTCGCTCATATTAGTAAGATTACCAAATGTACGTTGTCTTTCTACTTCATTCCATACTGCATCAAACAAACCAACTTCTACCTGAGTGTTAATTACCTTAATTAATTCAGGATTATCTACAAGACTCAATCTAGATTTATCATCCCAAACATTACCCACAATATTAATTGTTTTATTATAGGTAGGTGTTTCTTTAATATCATCTAGTACTGTCTGTACTTCTAACTCTTTATAATTAGGTGCTTTACTAACAGGTACATAACTATCAGCACTATCCATATTAAAATCATACAAATCTACTTCGTTATCTTTTAACAGTTTAGCGATAGCTTCTGGTTTACCTTCATTGATATCAATTAAAAACGATAGACGTTCTACGTCTAACAAATTATGGTTTTCAAGAGCTTTAAGAACAGGAAGCTTTTCATTAATAGCCGCCATCTTCTTATTATAGTTCGCACCCATTTGCATAAGCTGGATAGCTTCTTCTGGAGTGTTAACTTTAATCTCTTTACCATTAGCTTTAATTGGTTTATCAAATAAGGCTGCGTATACTGCTTTATAATCTATCTCATTGGATTCGGTATTTTCTTCTTCCGTTTGTTGCGAATCATCTTCTTCTTGGTTTTCCGCTTCATCAGGAAGTTCCTCTTCTTGAGATTGATTATCGTCAGATTCATCAACATTCTCTGTAACATCAGTATCAGGTTCAGGAGTTGCATTGCTCTCAGGAACTTCTTCCTGTGGAGGTGCAGACATATTCATTACTTCTTCATCTGACATTTCAAAAACATTATTTTCATTTGCTGACATTTAATTTATTCCTCTAAGTTTTCTGCAAGTAGATTTTCTAGTTCTTCATTAATTTCTCTAATAGACTGTTCAGCAGTTGAACCTTGGTTCTCTACTAAGTCCAGATAATCTTTAAAAAACTTGATTGAATCTAATCTTTCATATTTAGTTGCATTAATATCACATCTATTTGAGTAAATCAAATCTAGTGCATATTCTTTTAAATAACCATCAATAATTAACTTTTTAAAGTCATTATTTAACATTAATCGTGAGAGGGCATCCGCCCTCTCTTTTAGATTATGTTGTTTTTCACTATCTTGATGGAGCTGATGTAGTTGGGTCATTACTCATACCTTGGTTAAACATATTAGGTTCTTGGCTCATATCAGGTAAAGCTTTATCCATTAACTTCTGTAACACTTTACCATCGGTATCAATATTTTTAGCAAGTGAAGTTTGTCTTAAATTATTCTCTCCTTTTAATACTTCTTTCTGCATATCTCTTTCATGAGATAATCCAGTATCTTTCTGCATAAACTCTAATGCTTTATTATCAGCGTCACCTTGTAAACTTTGAGCACGAGCTTGTTCAACTGGAACTTTAGCACCTTGTAATTGAGCTTTAGCACTATTTTCTTGAGCTTGACTTTGCATAAGAGCAATTTCTGCTTTCTTATACTCAAGTTCTAACTGACGCATTTGTTCTGCTATTGGGTCAGGTTGTGGTTGATAGTTCTCTAACTCTTTAGCTAAGTCAGGCATTTGTTCTAAGCGAGCAATCTCTGATAACAATATCTTAGTCATTCCAGGGTCTAAGTTATTACCCATAGTTTGAAGCATAAACGAAAGCTTTTGGCTTTTAGCACTATCTGCTTCAGCAGTAGATATAGTAAGTTTTAAATCAAAGTTACCTGCTAAATCATCTCGTCTAATAGCAATAAATTCTTCATTAGTAACTCTTACTATTTCTTCTTCGTCTAAGAATATAGCATTCATTGCAATAATCTTACGACCTATTTGAATAATACCATTAGATAATCTACGAAGAATACCCATCTCTCTTTTACTAGCTGCATCTAATGCACCTCGTACACCTGCTGCCGTATCACCTAGAGTAGCACCTGTAATACCACCACCTGTACTATAAGCTTTAACACCTGTTAATGCTTCAGCTTCAGTATTCATCATTTGAATCATATTCAATACTGATACAGGAATCTCTGGATACTTATGCATAAACACATCTACCTGTGGATTATGATTTCCAGGATTGTATTTATAATCTTGTCCTTGAAAGAATTTCTTTTCATTAACTGCATCTAAGAATCCTTTAGGAATAGCAGTTTGACTATTAGCACTCTTACCAAGTAAATCAATAATACCTCTTGTTAATGCACCTACAATATTTTGTTGGTCTTCAATTAAACTACCATCAGGTTCGCCATAGATATCATTTTTAATTGGAAGATATGGTACTACAACAAATGGAAGTTTTCCATCAGGATAAGGATTTTCTTCTAATCTAATTAATGTACTACCTACCCAAGTAGCAACAATAGGAGTTAGTTCGCCTGTACCATTTACATCCCAGTAACCCCAGTACTCATATACATTAACTTTCTGTCTTGGTTTATCTGAGAATTTAAAGTCATTCTTACTAATATTTTCTAATGCACCATCAGGTAACTCTAATGCACTAATAGGTTGTTCTTTTAATTCATCTAAGTTTTTGTATAAACCTGTTTCTTTCAGTTCAGCATAAGATGAAGTAAAAGCATAAATAATAAAATTAGCACGTTCAATATCACCCTCACAAGTAGGGTCGATAATAACAGTACGATAATCACATAGTTTAATAGTAGGTCTATTAACTACTGGAACTTTCTTTTTAATTTTGCGTTTTCTGCCTGTCGGCTGTGCTACGATTAATTGTCCTTGTTCTTCCGATACTCGTACACTTTCTACTAATACAGGGTCTTGTTGCGTAAATGAATCTGGTTGTTGTTGTTTCATTTGTATAGCTTGTTGCAACTGTTGTACTATTTCTTCTGCTTCAGGAGGAACAGGCACATATTTAAATTCATCTATTTCTTCAGTAACTTCTTTCTCTTTAAATTCCCAACCTACTCGAACAATAGCAGTACCTTCATCTACAGCAGCACGTACATATTCATCAATAAATTTAATTTTATTAATCTTGGTTTGAAACTGATTATTAAGAATTAAACCATTTTGATTAGCAGCTTTTCTATCTTCCCAACTAACAGGATTAACATCAAACAAATCAGGCGTAGCTAAAAAAGGTTCAGATAAAGCAGCATATCGCCATTCAGCTTGTCGTTTAATAATTTTAGGCTGAACAGCACTTTTACCTTTAACACCTTTTAACTTAACTGAACCTGTAACATTTAGATTATCTAGCCACTTATTAATCTTAGTAACTTGATTACTATGATAAGTATTAGCATTAGTTAAATCAGCTTTTAACTTTTCAACAGTAGGACTGTTCTTCCAATTAGGTTGCAAAGACTTTTTATCTTCTTGAACTTCATCATCATCTTTTAAATCTTTTTCTAAATTCATATTACTTCCTTAAGGTAATTGACTATCAAAGAATTTTTGTTCTTCGTTAGGAGTAGCATCAATATAAATACCATCATTAATTAGTCTTGCACATTCTTCTTCATATTTCTTTTTATACATAACACTAGGAGAATAAGCAGCAGCATATCCATCAAGCGGAGGCGCAACAGCAAACATACGAGCAGCGATATTATAAGTTAAAGCTGTAATATAATCTTCAGGTAAATCTATTTCATAAATAGAAATATCTTCAATATCTTTAGGAATAACTTCACCGCTTCTTTGTACAATAATTTTATAATGACCTTTATGTCTTTTAAATTCTAAAGTATCTGGAGTAATTAAAGCTACTTCTAAAGGATTAATCATATCATCATTAGTATATCTATGAACTTTATTTAAAGAACACATCATACCTTTATCTGTAAATACTTCCAAAACTTTAACAGTATTTAAAGGAACATCACTAGTTAAAAGGTAGGGAGCATCGTCTCTAATAGGATATCTAGTAGCAAGTTCACTATTTACACTAAGATATACAATACCTTTCTTAATTAAAAACTTAGAATGCAATTCTCTTACACCTTGGTTTATTAATACAATTAACTTTCTTAAGTGAATATACTTACCATCTTTATCTTGATTACCATAGACATGCTGACTAAATTCAACAGTAGTAAGTAATTCAATAAAATCATCTAACTTCATATAACCTCACACAATATAAGTATTAACATAATCATCTCTAACTTCATCTACATAATAAACATTATTACTAGATGCCATAGGAATAACTTCACTTGGTTTATAAGTCTTAAGTAATGCAAGCATTGAGATAGTATCAATAGCATCATCATGCTTAGATTTAAAACCACCATAGGAAACTAATCTAACTTCTTCTAACATTTCAATTAAAGCAGGATGTAATTTCTTATCTTTTGGGAAATACATTTTACCCATTTTAAATAAAGGTACTACTACATTAAAACGCTGAAACTTATTAGTAGAAGGACGTATACCAGGGGCATTACTATTATCTTTACTAGCAAGATTAAAATAAATATTCTTAAGCATCATCTGTTCTTGAATCCAAGGAATAAAACCGCCTTGTTGTCCAGTAACTTCAATACCTACTGATTCAGGATGATACTGAGAAACAAATCTAAATAAGTCTGCTATGTTCTTATCCATTGTTTGTCTTTTACATATACCATCTACCCAGAACCAATCACCATTATTATTATAAGCCCATACTGATATAACAGAATAATCGGCACTTTCTTTTTCAGTAGTAGCAAAGTCAGTAGTAATATAAAAGTTAAAGTCACTCCTACGACTCATTAGTGTTTTTGAATCATACCATCTAATATCATTATCACTAATTAATCTGTCTTCATCAGACATAATACGAAGCATAAGCTCTTGGTTAAAGGTATCTACTTTACCTTGTAGTACAGCAGCATCATACTGTTCTTTTACATAATCATAGCTAAAGCGGTCTACCCACGAACCTCTAAACTCTTCTCTTTCACAAGGAAATTTCTCACATACTGGATAGACATTAACATTCCATGCACCTGATTCAACTGCTTTGTATAAAGGGTCGCCTGCATTAAATGGCGTACCTGACCATATAATTTTATTTTGCTTAGGATGTAATGCAAACATAACTGCTTTATGTACGGTTTCTTCAATACTAGCAATAACAGTAGGTGAACGAGCATCTTCATCAGATACTAAGTCATCTAGTACTGCAAGCTTAGGACGTTTATTTAAAGCACGAGTACCACGTACACCTGTCTTAGCACCATATCCTTTAACAATAAAATGCTTACCTTCTATATTAGTAAACTGCCATTCAATATCAGTAAACCTAGCATCTTTAATATACTGTTGTAAGAAAGCACTGTTCTCATATCTAAACTGTAAGTTCTTTCTCATATTCTTAACACCATTATCAATAGAGTCAGAAACATACAAAGCAAATTCTATACAACCAAATCCAGGTAACATACCACCATGTACAGCTAAATATAAAAATAAATATTCAGCCATAATAGTAGTTTTAGCAGCACCCCTATGAACCATGTTAGCTATTCGGTTATTTTTACCTACTAGAGTATCTAGCATTTTATAATGTAATACAGGTGTTTTATTTTCTTCACCTTCACCACCATTAACTAACTTAACAAAGTTAATAAAATCCAAAGCAAAGTCTGTAGGTATATAGAATTGATTATTAGAGTAGTCTACTGTATTGAGCCATTGCTCAACTGTTTTAGCCATAGAATATCTCCGTAATTAAACCAAGAGAAGCATAATAACCTTGACGGTCTTTAGACATTTCATCAGTAACTAATAATACTTGAATATCTTTATTATCTTTAATACCTTTAACAGCTTCTCCCATGTGAGGATTATCATGAAACCAATAAATAAATTTATCACCAAAGCACATCTTTGTTTGAAAGTAATTAGCCATAATCATATCTGCTTCATGAGATAGGATATTAAAACAATCGTTATCACCTACAATACCTAGACAATCAAACTTATTTAAATAACTTTTAATTAATTCATACATTATTCATCTTCCTTATGTTCAATAATCTTAGATTCAGCTACATCAAGTACAGTAAGATTTCCTGATTCAATACTTGCACGTTGTAATTCTCTTAATCCATTCATAGCTTTATTTAATTCAGCAAGAGCAGAACCATTAACATCAATACCAATATCTAATTTAACTTTACTGGCTTCAGGTGGCTTAAGATGATGAAGTAAACTATTAGCTGCATCACTTCTAACTTTTTCACTATCAGCATTAATCATTAAATCTACTTGAGTATTAATAGCTAATTGATATACATCTTGGTTTAATACCCATGAAGGAATAAAACTTTGTTCTAGAATAGTACTTACTAACTTGGTTTTACTGTAGGCAGATATATAACTAGAGATATCTTTCTGAGAAGTACCATTAGCTACATGTTGTTTATATCTATCGGGGAAAGTTTTAATGTAGGCATCTTTATTACTTAATCCACCAATTCTAAATGAGCAGAACTTAATAGCATTAATGTATTCTTCGAGGGAGTATTTACCTTCAGTAAGAATATGACTATATGAGAGTAAGTTATTACGATAATACTCTCTCATTTCTGGTTCATTTAGAATGTCATTAAGTAATTGAAGATTATCATCAGTAGCTTGTTTTTGTAGCTTAGGAGGTAAAGCTAATTTGAAATCCTCCATAGTAATAGACATATTATTATCCTCAATTAATACAATGACGCTAAGATAACACAAGTAGAAAGTTTATGGAATTTTCTTATATTAGTATGAGAAAGAAGATGACGGGTTTATAGAATCACCTCATATTAGTATGAGAGTAGGGGTGCACCTACGGGAGCTAATATATATCAAAGTACCCCCCCGTACTAATAAATTCAAAAAGGATTCTTTAGTTACCTTATTTAAGTTGTAGCTTCGCTTAGTAGTGGCGTGCTACCGTTGTGGTACATGCCTGATA
>VNIV01000042.1_pt1 | contig 22563 bp, 29 predicted proteins | sample 7248611 | NCBI WGS metagenome assembly VNIV01 (sample SAMN12251775, study PRJNA551026) | human skin metagenome | isolation source: skin samples from healthy patients | host: Homo sapiens | place: France:Paris | reverse complement strand
TAATAAAAATTATCTAGCTAAGATTTTCTTGATGCAAGAACGTGATATTAAAAAACATCCTAATGCTGATCGTCTAAGTATTGTTGAAGTAGATTTTATGCCAGTTATCAGTAACAATCCTGTTGCTAATCAATGGTATGTATTCTTTCCTACTGAGTGTCAAATTAATTCTGACTACTTATCACATACTAACTCTTATCGTGATAAAGAGTTAAATTTAAATCCAGAAGCAACGCCAGGTTTCTTTGAAAAGAATGGTCGTGTTAAAACTGTAAAACTTCGTGGCGAATATTCTACTGGTTATATTACTCCCTTAAGTTCTGTCGAAGAATTCATCGGACAAGAAATTGAAAAGAAAGAAGTATATTTTGATATGCTTGATGTTCTTCAATTTGTTAAAAAATATCGTAAACCTTTTGCAGATCGTGGTGAAGTTAATGGTCAACCAAGAACTAAGAGCGATAAAAAATCTGCTAAATTAAATGTGGTTGAAGGGCAGTTTCAATTTCATGAAGATACTGAAAATCTTCGTAAAAATATGTTTATGCTTTATCCAGAAGATGTTATCAATGTATCATTTAAATATCATGGTACTTCTGCTATTCATGGAAATCTCCTTCATGAAAAAACTGTTAAAGCTAAGTGGTATCAAAAACTTGTTGGCGTTAAAGACCGTGTAGAACAATACTATGATTATATTGCTAGCTCAAGAAAAGTAATTAAATCAGATCCTAATTTAAAGGATACAGGTTATTATAAAGAAGATATTTGGTCTCATGTTTTACAAGAAATTAAAGATCGTATCCCAAAAGGATGGACTATTTATTCTGAAATTGTTGGGTACCTTCCTTCTGGTGCAATGATCCAAAAAGATTATGATTATGGATACGACAGTGGAACTTACGGTGTAATTCCTTATCGTATTACTGTAACTAATTCTGATGGTGATGAAGTTGAATTATCACCAGAACAAATCATCGAATGGTCTAAGAAAAATGGTTTAGTACCTATGCATAGTTATTTTACTGGTACAGTAAAAGATCATTATGATTACTTACTTTCTAAACATTTTTCAGAAAAAGCTGCTAAAGCTTTTGTTGATGTTAATGAAATTAAAAATAACGAAGGCATTTACTCTGAAGAATATAAAGAAGCTTTAACAGAATTTAGAGCTCAATATCTTCATATGCTTGAAGCGGAATATAATGAAAAAGATTGTCCAATTTGTATTAATAAAGTACCTGAAGAAGGAATTATTATTCGCAAATTAAAACATCCTTCTAAATTTGAAGCATACAAACTTAAATCAAAACGCTTCTTAGGTCTTGAATCTGAACAAGCTGATAAAGGTGTTGTTGATATTGAAGAAGAACAATCAGAAGAGGTTATTTAATTATTTATAAATTTTTAAAATTTAGCTAGGAGTTTTTAATAATGATTACTTTAGAAATAGATCCATCAACTTTTGATGGAGATAATAACCCTCCTGAAGTAAAAGTTGATGATATTTGTATCGTTAACCCCGAAGGAAATTGGCATTTATACAATCATGGTCATTTAGAACTTACTAAAAATTGTGACGAACAGTATTTAAGTTTTTGGGAATCTCCTACATATACTATTAAAGACTTATTAATAATAGGTGGTGGAGATTTACAAGTTGCTTCTAAATTTATAGAAGAATACGATTGTAGTGTAGACGTAGTAGATCCTTATGTATCTATGTATGAAGATTTTCATGAATTTTATTTAAATAAAAAATTTTCATATAGCTTTTATAGAAACCATATAAATTTCATTGAACAAACATTTTTTAACTTTTTAGGAAAAGAATACACTCGAAAATTTTATGATTTAGTTTGTATTGATTGTTCTGAACCTGTTATGGGATTAACAGATGAAATTTATTCTGAACAATTTTTTGGTTTGTTAAATCTGATAAATACCAATTATTATATGATGTATATGCCACCTACAGTATATGACAAATTAGTTCCAATTTTAAGACAAAATTTTACTATGATTTCTTCTAAAGGTGATTTTGTAAATGATTGGAACGAACAATGCGATATTATAACTTTTATTAAGTGAATAAAAAATGAATAACAATTATATTTTTAAATTGGTTACAGGTCATAATATTTCTTATAATTGTAATTCAACTTTAACTGGTTCTATTTTTGAGTATCCTTACATTAAAAATGAATTGGATATAAATGCTCCTCTTAGTAAGTTTAAAGTAGATGATTATATTTATTTAGAAAAAACTAATAACATTGTAACCAACCCTTTCAAAACAATTGATTTAACAAATTATTCAACTTATTTTGATTCTAATTATGTGTATTATCCTTCTGCTAATATTTCCAATGAATTGATTAATTCTAATATTAATATTAGTACTTTTTTAAATTATCTTAATAATAAAGAGATTACAGATAATAAAAATATAAATAATTTTTTAAAAAAATTGAATATGGATCAAGAAGACTCTGAAACTATTAAAGAAAAAGTTGCTTTAAGGTATCTCAGTAAAAGTTCTAAAACAATTAAAATAGATAAAAATTTAATAAATTTTATTATAGTATCTCTTTTAAGAGGTAAAAAAACTAGTTTTTTAGAAACTATTGATAATAAGAATTTAGTGATATCTAATATTGCTTATAAGTTTAATCATAATAATTCGTATCATAAAGATATGAAAAATAATTTAATTAAATTTTTAGATATGTATAATATCTCTTATCATTTAGTGATATATGATAAATATGATTATATTAATTTAACTTGTACTCCTTTAATTAAATTTTTTAGTGAAATTTTAAAATCTAATTTTGAATACTTACAAAATTTTTCAAATAGTTTGCAAATTTACTTTTTAAAAAATTTGATGTATAATTCTAAAAATAATTATTACACGGATGCTTTTAAAAAGTTCGGTTTAATAAAATTAGGATTAAATAATAATTTATTATTTTATCAATCTAAAAATAATAAATATGAAACTCCTTATACAGTTTCTTTATCCACGGAAGAAGAAGAGTATAAAAAAGAGTTACCAGATATACAATATTTGGAAAATGGGTTTCTTATTAGAATTTTAGATATAACACCTATTAATTAAAAATATTTATTAAGGAAGAAAAATGCCAGTTACAAGCCCTCCTAATTACACTGAAGTTTTAGATAAACCTCAATGGAACAATGGTTCCTCTGTTAATGAATACGGACAACGAAGAGTTGTTTCAGGTCAAGATATGATTAAAGCTGAAGATATTAATGCACTTAGAGGTGCAATAGATATGATGTATTCACATGTACATGATTACACGGATCAAAAAGGTGGTTGTTAAAGTATTACAATTTAATATTATTAACTCCTTTTAAAATTTATATTAAATCAATAGAGATTCAAATATGAGATATAATTTGTATCATTCTTCTTTTTATAATTTAAGAATGATTTTAAGTCCACACTTATTATATGATGAAGAAAATTATATTAAATATATTGACTATACTTTTACACCTATTACTGAGAGAGATAAAACAAGTTTGTATCTAAAAATAGACTATAATCTTAGTATTATCTCTTCTTATTTAATTTTTAATATTCTTAATTCATTGTTTGTTAAACAATCTATTGTAAAAAAAGATATGGAAGAATATTATAATTCGGAAATTTTAAATTATATAAATAGATTTAATAAAATAAATGAATTTCAATTAAAAGATTTAGCTATTAATTGGACTAAGATTGATAACCTTATTAATTTTTACTTGAATACAATTAAAGATTACAAAACTATAGAAACTAATTATTCTATTAATTGGTCTGATGGTCTTTGTAATTATTATTATGAAATACCTTTAATAGGTTTAAATAATAATTCAATAGATTTATATTTTATAATACAAAAAGATTTAGAAAAATTACCTATTTCTTATAAATTAGATGATATAATCTCTATACCTTCTCTTGTTAGAACTATTGGTTATTTTTATAATAACAATATAAATATTAATAAAATTAATATTGCATATTTAGATTTTTCAAACTATTCTACTCCTATCAAATTAGTAGATTATCCTAAAATTTATTTTAAAAATAATTCTATAATAGAGTTTTTTAAAGTAAATTCTGATAATAAAAATTATGTAAATAATCCTTTATTATCTTATCAAAATCCTTCCTCTTATTATCTAAATCTAGATAACTTTAAAACTACTTACACACCATTTAAAAACAAAACCTAGATGTAGCCTTTAATATGAAAATATTATTTAGAGACTCTCCTTTCAATAATTATGATATTTTTACAGAAGATAATCCATATTGTAAAGTAAGACTTTTATTTGAAGATGATGGGAATATTTTTGTATATTATTCTGATGATATAAATAATCAAATTTATATTAACCAAATAGTGGACAAAAAACACCATCCGCATATGTTTTTTATTTCTAACTTTAAAGAAATAGAAAATTCAGATCAATTTAAATATTATTATGATCACATTAATAATAATTATAATTTTCAAGCTTTGCATAAAGGTGAATTAATAGACGGTGGAGATTGGCAACCGACCTTTGCAATGCAGTCGGAGAATAAAAATGTTTGAACTAATTTGGTCTAATAAAAAAGTAAGAGATCATACTAACAATATAATTAATGTAATATTTAAATATAACGAGAAGTATTATATCGAATATTATAATAATATTACAAACAAAAGATATTTAAGCGAGTTAGCTCCTGATACAAATTTTGATTGTATTTATAATAAAGATTTAATATTTATTGAAGATGATGAAGAGTTTAAAACGATTCAATCTTTAGTTTATGAAATGAATAAATTTATATGACAAATTTAGATGATGAAAGAATTAGTAAATTCCAAAGACAAATTTATGATTGGTTAAGAGAACTGTATCCTTCTTTTTCTATAGAGTTAGAAAAACATATTCCTAAAACAAATCAAAGAATAGATATATATGTTGAAAATTTAACTCTTGCTGTTGAATGCGATGGTATTCAACATTTTAAACCTGTAGGTTTTTATGTTAAAACTATAGAACAATGGGATAAAATGATTGAATCAGATAAAATTAAAAATAAAGTTTTAGAAGAAGCTGGAATTACAGTTTTAAGAATTCCATATAATCACAAGCTTAAATCATCAGAAGATTTAAAAACTTTAATTAATTCTTTAAAATTTAATACTAAAAATTATAATTCTGAAATATTTGTAAATAAGTATAAAGAAGAACAAAAAAGTAAACTTAAACTTTATCATAAAAATTCTTACAAAGAATTTAAAGAAAAAAATAAAGAAACTATTAAACAAAAATCTAAAGATTTTTATAAACAAGCTAAAGAATGGAAAAAACAAAATGACAGATCAAAATAATGATTATATATTAGTATCTTTTGAATTATTTAATACAACTAAAGCACTTTTAGATTCATTAGATTCAGAATATCTTTACGATTATTTTAGATACTTAGATTACGATCATGATTATACTGAGTATTATGCTAATAAAGTTCACAATGCTATACATTGTGATGACATATTTAATTATAATAAATTTATTAAAAATTATAATATTCTAAGTAATCCTGAAGACAAAGAAAAATTGATTACAGATGTAATTAATACATTGAAAAAAGAAGAGGACGAATATTCTGACGAATCACTTTCTGACAATTTTCAAAAACAACTTATTGCAGTTCTTTTATATGATGTTTTAATTTCTAATATTTCTGAAAATTTAGATATGTTAGCTAAAAAATATAATCCTACAAAAGAACAATTAAAATTTGGTCAATCCGCTCTATACTCATTGACAAATGAATCTTATTTTTATGAATCTTCTAGATGTTGGTAAACAAATATGAAAAAAGCTTATCTTTTAGATATATTTAAATTTCTTAATGAAAACCCCTCGCCTACTCAAAATGATCTTTTAGATTTTTACTCAGATCTAGATTGGAAGTATAATCTTGACTCTGACGAAAGAGAATATGTGAGGAATATTTTATACCACGGTTCAGATTATGGATCTTATTATGAAAGCTCATTGTGTTAATATGAAACAAATTGGTAGCACATTATTAAATAATACTTTCAAAGAAAATTTTTATAGAACTGTAAAAGACAAAGATTTCCTTTGTCTTTCAACAGATTTATCTGATAGTTTATATGATAAATGGGTTGAAGAAAATAAACCTACATTTTTTAAACCCGATGTTACTCTTCCTGAAGATTATATTGTAATAGATAGTGACATTCCAGACCACCCTTTATTGTATATTTACAATAATTTAAATAAAGATGAATATAATAATTTATTCCAATTATTTTTAATTAAAAGTGCTCATAAACATTTTTATTTAGGAAAATATAAAAAATCTTTTAAACATTTATTAGATTATAGTTTTCTATATAACTTTTTTAAAGATAAAAAATTAAATACTTCAGATGAAGAATTTATATCAAATTATAATAAATATTTAATTGAAAAAGTTTATAACAATGATGAAAGATTAACTCATTTTCCTAATTTAAATAAAAATAAATCTGAATTTTTTAATGATAAAGTTGTGTATCATTACGATCATGACTTTATACATGAATTGGTTGCTATAGAAAATGAACCTGCATATACTAAATGTCTTGATGGGGAAGTTAAATTTAGTAATAAAAAATTTGAAAAATTAAATTATAATGAAAAAGTAAACATGGTTTTAGAAGAATCATTCGTAATTGCTTTAGAAAGATGTCTTATAAGACTTATAAAGGAAGATAATCCTTATGTCCCAGCGTATTTTCCAGACGAAGCATTTAAGTATGCACTTACTAGGGTTTCAACAAATTTAACTAGCGGTCCTTTTCGAGATTTTGCAGCAAATAATTTTTTAGATATTTATAATAATTTTAAAACTAATCATAGAGATTATTATAAAATAGACTTTATATATACATAAATATTAAAGTAATACAATAGATTTAAGAATTAAAAATAAGAGAAAACTTAATGATTAAAAATGTCATTAAAAGAGATGGAAGAGTAGAAGAATTTTCTGCAGAAAAAATTAACAGTTGGATTCAATGGAGTGAAAAAACAGTTAACCCTAAAGATTTTAACTGGTCTACTATTGTATTAAAAACTATTTCTACTTTACCAGAACAAGTTACAACAAAGGAACTACAAGAAGCTTTAATTAGAGAATGTTTAAACCAAGATACTTGGGAAGGCTCTAGAATGGCTGGTAGATTGTACGCCTCAGCTTTATCTAAAGAACTATATGAAACTAGGAAACATCCTCATATTCAAGAACTACATAAAATTCTTTATGAAAAAAGTATTATAATTGACACTTCTTTGTATTACACAGATGAAGAGTATGATGAAATTAATAAAATGCTTTTGCATAGAAAAGATTATACATACTCTCATTATGCTATAAATCAGTTAGTTAAAAAATATTCTTTAAAAGACAGAGTCTCTAAAATAACCTTTGAAACTCCTCAATTTATTTATATGCGTGTAGTTATGCAAACTTTTTTAAATTATCATAAACCTGATAGATTAGAAAAGATTAAAAGTTTATATGAAGACTTATGTTATCAAAGAATAAATGTTCCTACTCCATATTTTGCTAATAGCTTAACAGCTAACCCTAATGTTGCAAGTTGTAGTGTAATAACTTGTGGAGATGAAGCAGAGAGTATTGGTGTAGAAAATACTTTAGCTTATACTCTAACTACATCTGGTAGTGGTGTAGGAGCTCATTTTAAAACTAGATCTTTAAATGATCCTGTTAGAAATGGATTAGTAAAACATGCTGGAAAAATACCTTATTTTAGAGCTTTTGCTAATATAATGAAAAGTAGTACTCAAGGTACTAGAAGTGGAGCTTCTACTATTCACTTCCCTTCTTTTGATCCTGAAATTAATAATTTAATTAGATTGAAAAATCCTCTGACTCCTCTAGCTAACAGAGTAAGAGAAAGTGATTACTCTGTAGGTTTAAATAAAGAATTTATTAAAAGAGCTATCTTAGATAAACCTTTTTGGTTATTCTCTTATAAAAATAATCCAGAATTGTATGAAAAATTTTATCACGCTGATTCTCAAAAATTTGATTCTTTATTGCAAGAGTATTCTGTCACTGATCCAGATAAAGTTAAAGAAGTTTCTGCTTCTGATTTATTATCAGATATTATGACAAACAGAGCTGAAACTGCAAGATTGTATGTACATTTAACTGATACTATTAACAAACAAACTCCTTATAAAGAAACTATTTATAGTAGTAATTTATGTCAAGAGATAGCTTTACCTACTAAACCTTATTTAACTCATTTAGATTTATATAGTGATGAACCTGAAGGTGTAGTTGCTTTTTGTAATTTAGCAGGACTTAATATCCCTAACATTAAAGACGATGAAGAATATGAAAGAGCTTGTTACAATGCTTTATTAATGATTGAACATGGTATTGAAAATAATAATTTACCATTTCCAGCTTTAAATGCTAATTTAAAAGATTATCGTAGTGCAGGTGTAGGTATTGTAGGTTTAGCATATTTAATGGCTAAAAAAGGATTGTCTTATACTACTCAAGAAGGTAAAGATTTTATATTTGAACAAGCCGAACGATACGGTTATTTTGTAACTAAAGCTGCTACTAAAATTACTGAAGAGTATGGTCTAGCAAAACGTATGGATAGAAATAAATATCCAGAAGGTTGGTTACCTATGGATGATGCTTCTCCTGCTGCGCTAGCTTTAACTACTAAATCTTTACAATATGATTGGGAAGCTTTAAGAAATAAAATCAAATCGTTAGGTGGATTAAGATTTACTAGTTTAATGGCTATAGCTCCTGCTGAAAGTTCATCAATAGCTTGTTCATTAACTAACTCTATTTACCCTATAAGATCATTAACTTTAACTAAAACATCTGGAGATACAACTAATAAATGGGTTGCTCCCGAAGCTACTCGACTAGCTAAAAAATATGAAATTGCATGGGATATTCCTAATTCTGATCATATAGATGTTTATGCTTTGTTCCAAATATTTATGGATCAAACAATTAGTTCAGATTTATATTCTGATAGAACTAAAGAAGTAAATATCTCTATGGCGCAAATGTTTAAAAATTTAGCCTATGCAGCTAAGCTAGGTGTTAAAACTTTATATTATCATAATAGTTTAACAGATACTGCAGAGTCTACTGATTTTGTAAACTCTTCTGACAAAGCTTCAGAAGATGTTATAGATGATATTATAGAAGATGATGAAGAAGGTTGTGGCTCTGGTGGTTGCACCTTGTAAAACTAAGGGCTCTTATAAAAGAGCTCTTTTTATTTTTATAAGATTTTGGAAAAGAACTTATAACAATAAGAAGAGTATAAAAAGAGGGGATAAAAATGTCTGATATTCTTAATTTAAATAAAACTTACAAACAACAACCTTTATTATTTGGTGATAATTTAGGTATTTATGATTCAATACATATAAACCAAGATGTGTTTAATTTACATAAAAGAGCTGTGGCTCAACTATGGCAAGCAGATGAATTTTCATTTTCATCTTGTCAAAGTGAATTTGCAGAAGATAATGACGGCACATCTTTAATGTTAGAAACATTAAAATGGCAATGGACAGCAGATTCAGCTGCATGTAATTTATATACATTATTACAACCTTTTATTACAAATGATGCTTTAACTCAATTAATTTTATTTAATACTTATATTGAAACTGTTCATAGTGAAACCTATTCAGAGATTGTTAAAAATGGATTTAAAAATCCAGTTCAAGTTATAAACAGTATTTCATCTGATAATGAAGTTATAACCAGACTATCTAAAACTTTAGACGCTTTTACAGAATTAAGAGATTTAGGTGTTAAGTATTCTCAAAATCTTCTTAAAAAAGAAGATTGTTATAAAGGTGTTTATAAAGGTGTTGTAGCTTTATATTTAATGGAAAGAATACAGTTTATCGCTAGCTTTGCAGTAACATTTGCTTTGGGAGAGATGGGAAGATTCCAACCTCCAGCTATGGCTATTAGAAAAATTTGTGCAGACGAATTAGGAATTCATGCTGAAACAGATCTTATAATGTTAAAAGATCTTAGAAAAGATCCTTTATGGTTAGATACTAATACAGATAATTTTAAAGCTGAATTAACGGACATGGTAAATGAAGTCGTAGCCAGAGAACTTACATGGACTGATCATTTATTTACAGCTAGATCTCTTGCAGGCATTAATGCAAATTTAATTAAAGAGTGGGTTTTATTTAACGCTCAAATTGTTAAAACAGAGTTAGGTTTAGAACACGATAATAAATATAAAACTAATCCCTTACCTTTTATGAAAGGTTGGTTAACAATGAATGCTTTACAAGCAGCACCTCAAGAACAAGAATTAGGACAATATTTAGTCGGTTCGATTACTAATGATTTAGAAAGTTTACAAAATATTGATTTAGACTTTTAAGGTAACAATATGACTGAAAATGTTCATATAGTAAAAAGAGAACAGTGCCCTCATTGTGCAAAAGAAGGCCGAGATAATAGTAAAGATAACTTAGTTATATATAGCAATGGTGGTACTTGGTGTTTTGCTTGTCAAAAAGGTACTGTCTCAGAAGATAGAAAAACAGAAACAACTTATGAATACGAGGATAAATTGGAATTTGGTGCTAAAGAATGGGAAGCTTTAAAAAGCTATACCTCTGAAGAAGGTAAAGGTTTTAGAGGTATTGATGATGATACTTATAAAACCTTTGGTGTTCGACATGAATATAATATAGGTACTGGAAAATTAATTAAACAAATCTATCCTTTAACTATGGATAGAAACGGTATTAGCGAGATTTGTGGTATTAAAACTAGAGAAGTTCCTAAAAATTTTGGAGTTAAAGGTTGTAATACAGCAGACAAAGGTGTTGAATTTTTTGGCCAAGCTACTTTTAAAAAATCTCTTAAGAAAACAGTTGTAATTGCTTCTGGAGAATGTTTTCCTCCAGAAGTTGAAATATTAACTGAAAATGGTTTTATAAGATTTGACCAATTGACTAGAACTGAAAAAGTTTTACAAATAGATTCTAAATCTATGAGTGCTAAGTTTACACAACCTTTAGCATATATTGAAAAAGATTATGAAGGTGATTTAGTAGAATTTGATAGATTAGATTTTAATCTCATTTGTACGCCTAATCATAATCTAATTATTACTAATAATTTGAAAAAAACTTGGCATTTAAAAAAGATAAAAGCTAACGAATTTATACCTGAAAGTAATGTTATTCCTTTAACTACTAGTGTTAATTATAAAGAAGATCATCCTGATAAAATTGATATTACATTTAAACAACTTAATTTTCTAGCTTGTATTATCTATGATTGTTATACTGAACATGAGTATAATAAAGATACCAATATTTTAAAAATCTCTACTCAGAGTAAAGCTCAAATAGGTAAATTAAGACAATCTTTAAGTTTTAATAATATTTCCTATACAGAGACTACTAGAGTAAATTTATCAAATAAAGATTATGTAATTTTTGAAATATCGTTACCTGATTTTGCTAAGGAAGTTATAGAGTCTAATTTCTCTATACCTAATAGTTGGGTTAGAGGTTTAACTTTAAGACAAAGACATATGCTTATAGAGCATTTTTTAACTCTAAGTGGAACTCCTACTAATATCAGATTTAGAAGTTTAGATAAATTAAATAATCTTCAAGCTATTGCTTCTACTTGTAATATGGGTGGTTACTATGAAGAAAATGATGATCAAGATTTTTATTCATACTATATTTCTAAATCAGCTAATGTTCAAAATACTAAGAACTTGTCAATGTATAGAAAAAATATTCCTTATAAAGGTAAAGTGTATTGTGTAACAGTACCTTCAGGAATTATTTTAGTTAGATATAAAGGTAAGACTGCTGTAGTAGGTAATTGTGATGCTATGGCTGCTTTTCAAATGTTAAAACATTTAGGTGATCAATGTCCTGCTATTGTATCTACAACTATCGGTGAGAAAGGTTATAAACAATATCAAGCTCAATATGAATTTTTAAATAAATTTCAAAAAATAGTTATTATTCCTGATAGAGATAAAGCAGGTAAAGAAGCATTAAAAGAAGTTGCTAAAGTTCTTCCCAGAGATAAAGTTTATGTGGTTGAATTACCTTTAAAAGATACCAATGATATGTTGTTAGCAGAACAACAACAAGATTTTGTAGATAGGTATTTTAAAGCAAAACCTTATGTACCTGATGGTGTATTAGGTAGTGGACAACTTTATCAAAGCTTATTAGAAGCTACTGAAATTAAGAAAATTCCTTTACCTTCATTTTTACATGAACTTGAAGATATGCTAGCTGGAGGTTTAACTTTAGAATCTATTGTTAATATTGCAGCTGCATCTGGTATAGGCAAAAGTTCTTATATTAATGAGCTTATATATCATTGGATTTTTAATTCTCCTTATAAAATTGGAGTTGTATCTTTAGAGTTGTCTGCTGGACAATACGCTAATGCTCTTTTTTCAAGACATGTTCATAAAAAGCTTAGTTTACTTTCACAAGAAGAAGCCAAAGAATATTTAGAATCAGAAGAAGCTATTAGAAAAGGTGAAGAATTATTTAAGAATGAAGATGGTTCAGATAGATTTTATCTAGTAGAAGATCGGAGTTCTAAATTAAATGTAATGCAAGACCTTATAGAACAATTAATTATTGGTTGTAATTGTAAAGTTATTGTTTTAGATCCTTTACAAGATTTATTTGCAGGTTTGAGTTTAGAGCAACAAGAAATGCACATGGCTTGGCAAAAAGTTATCGTTAAATTATATGGTGTATGTATTATAAATATTAATCATACTAGAAAAGCAGGTAATACTAAAGAATCTGGTTCTACAGGTAATATGATTAGTGAAGAAGATATTCAAGGTACTTCTACTATTTATAAAAGTGCTAAAATTAATATTCTTTTACAACGTAATAAATTAGCTGACAACGCTCTTGAAAGAAATACTACTTATGTGTATTTATCTAAAAATAGAGATACAGGTGTTACTGGACCTGCTGGTAAAATAATTTATGATAATGAAAGTCATACATTATATGATGAAGATACTTTTAGAAGTCTACATCCTAATTTGTATGCTGAAGAATATGAAGATTAACATTTAAAGCCTAAGTCTATGATTTAGGCTTTTTTATTAAAAATATTACAATGAAAGATATAAAACTTAAAATAAATCATCATATAAATTATACAAATAATTTTACAGAGGATTTTATAAATGAATTTCCAGATGAAATTGAAGATAATTTCATAGAAAAATTTTATGAAATTGAAAATAAATATATTGGTTTACTAAATACTACTCAAAATTTTCATAGTTATAAATATGATATTGAGTATTTATGCAAAAATTATAAAGCAATAACTGGAAAAAATTTTAAAGCCCCTCGTTCTAAAATATCATGGAGAAAATATTGACATACATCGACACTTCAAGAGACCCTTATAGACGTCCTACTATTATACCAAATAATCTTTTAGAAAAATCTATAGAAGATTATCATAAATCTAAAGACTTATGGTCTTTACAAAAAAGTATTTATTCTTATAAAGTAAATATGAATTTTAGTGAAGCTCTAATTAAGTTGAAAGAAGGTTGCCAAGTTAAACGTAAAGATTGGAACTCATACCTTAGGTTAGGTAATGAAGAAGTTCCTGAAATTTTATATAAAACCCTAACTAAAGAACAAAAAGATCTTTTATATACTTTTATAAAAGATGGTAAATCTTATACTGTTACTAAAGAAGATATCTTAGCTGAAGATTGGCATATGATAAATTTCAATAACGATTTTAAGGTAACAAAAAATGCTTAATACGTATTTATATAAATACGATACTAAGGGTAAAGTACGGCAATGGCGTGGTTGGCTAGAAACTAATGAAGATGGTACTGTTACTATTAAATTAGAACATGGTCAACAAAACGGTAAATTACAGATCAAACAGCGTATTGTTAAGTCAGGTAAGAATCTTAAAAAAGCTAACTCTACTACTGTATACCAACAAGCTGAAGCTGATCTTAAAAGTATTTATCAAAAACAACTTGATGACGGTTATGTAGCTTCGTTAGAAGACTATAAAGACCCTGTAAGACCTATGCTTGCTCAAAAGTATCAGGATAAAAAGAAACATGTCGTATGGGCTTCTGAAGAGCAACCAGATAATTTTTACAGAGCTTCTAAAAAGTATGATGGTATTAGATGTTTTATTTTTATAGATGAAAATTCTAATATTAAATTTGAATCTAGAACAGGTAAACCGTTTAAATATTTTGAACATATTGCTAATAAAATTAAACATTTATCTAATGTAATATTAGATGGTGAACTTTATTCTAATATTGTGGAGTTTGAAAAAATTTGTTCTTTAGTTAATTCTGAAGAATATGATAAAGAAACTGATACAGATATTCAATTCTTTATTTATGATTTTATTGATTTAAATTCTACTGATGACATATTTGAAAAACGTCTTGGAAAATTAAATAAAGAATTTTTAAAATTTGCAGATGAAACTCAATACCCTATACAACCTGTTTCACAAATTAAAATTAAATCTGAAAAAGATCTTAAAGAATTTCATGATAAATGGGTTGCTGAAGGCTATGAAGGACTAATGCTTAAAGATCCTAATGGTCTTTATGAGTTTGGTAAGCGTTCTAATAATCTTTTAAAATATAAAGAAATGCATTCTGATGAATTTAAGATTAAAGATATTTTTATTGCTGAAAATGATCCAGAAAGAGTTCAAATTGAATTATATGTTGATCCTTTTAATTCACAAGAAACTTTTAAAATTGGAACTTTAAAAGGTAATAAAGAAGAAAATTATAGTAACTATTATCTAAATAAAAAAAATCTTATTGGAAAATGGTTAACTATTAATTATCAAACTTTAACTTCTTATGGCATACCTTTATTTCCTGTAGGTATAGCTATCAGAGAAGGTACAGAGGATAATAATAAATTTATACCTGAGGTATAATATGTTATACAAATTAATTAATAATCCTTATGAGTTACAAACGGAATTTAAAAAATACGATAGAGATTATTATACAATTACCGAGTACCAAGCTATTTTAGATTATTTTGACGAACACAATTTAATAGAATTAGATGTAATTTCTATTTGTTGCGATATTATTAAAGTGTCTTGGGAAGAGCTATACAAAGAATGGAAAGACCATACCCATGAAAATATTGTTAATGCTCTTTCTCATATTACTCACGTACTAACGTGGGATGATAATTCGGTATTGTATATATCTTATTAGGAACTAAAATGAAAGAATATAATGTTAATTATACTGTTAGAGTTTTAGGTTACGAAAAAACTTACACTTTACCTATTAAAGCTGAAAACTCAACAATAGCTCAAAAATTAGTTTTAGAGGATGAGTTACATAATGTATCTTCTGAAGATATCTTACCTCAAAAAAATAATAAAGAATTATATGAAGCTGATGATATTGATTTTATTTATACAGTAAATTGGGTTCAAGAAGTTAAATAAAAAATTATCAATTATAATTAAACAAAAAATGATAAAAAATGTAATTTAAGGAAGAATATGGGCTCTAATAGAGTACGTAAACAACAACGACAAGAAGCTAAATCGTCTAGAATATATGAGAAAACTCATACTGAAACTGTTAAACAAAAATATGGTTTTAACGGTACAAGAGAAGATTATGGGTATAAGTCTTTTAATTTATCTCCTGCACAGAAAAGGTGTATTGAAGTAATAGAAAATAATACTATTACTTTTATAGAAGCTTTAGCAGGTGCTGGTAAATCTCTGTGTGCTTTGCATTATGCAACTACAGAATATTTAGCTGATCCTACTAAAAGAATTATCGTTGTAAGAACTCCTATGGAAGCTACTGTCCATGATAAAGTAGGTTTTTTACCTTCAGAGTTAAAAGACAAATTAGAACCTCATTTTGCATCTAGTAAAATGCTTTTAGAAAGTCTATTATCTCCTGGAAAAGTTGAAGCAGATTTAGGTGGAAAACACCAAAGAATTCAATTTTTAATTCCTAATTTTATTTTAGGTGCTACCATTGATAATGCAATTTTAATTATAGATGAAGCTCAAACACTCCATCCAATGATTATGAAACTTCTATTAGAAAGGATAGGTGAGAATACTAAATGTATTGTTCTCGGAGATCCTTCTCAAGTTTATTCTTCAAGTAAAGATAGACAAGGTATGAGAGATGCCATTCAAAGATTTTTTAACATGGATGGAAATACAGTCAAAAATCCTATTTTTGAAAATATAGGTTATTTTAAATTTGATATTGAACATTGTATGCGATCAGATATTGTTAAATCTGTTTTAAAAGCTTACAGTAAAGATTTTAATTCAAAATAAAAACATATAATATATTTCTAAACTATAGGTTTAGTATGATTTATATTTCTTACTTTCAAACTAAAATAGCATCTACGTTATTTTATCTTAATAAATTTTTACCTTTAGAAGCTAAGAGTTATTTAATTTATAAATCTTTAGATTCTTTTAACATTTATTTAAAAGATAAAATAATAATCTTAAGTGAGTTTTTAATAGATATTTTAAAAAACTCAGTTAAAGATTTTGAAAATAAAACTAAAAAAGGATACGTAAATGCTATTTAAAGATTTATATCTAATGGGAGAGATTTCATTAGAAAGCGTTTTACCAGTTATACAAAGTATTCATGAGATAAATAGAGAAGATTATAATACTCCTGTCGATGCAAGAGAACCTATAAACTTATATATAAACTCTGTTGGTGGAGATGTTATTGCAGCTTTCACTTTGATAAGTGTTATGGAAAGCTCTGTTACACCTATAAATACTCATGCTGTTGGAGAAGTTCTTTCAGCTGCTTTGTTAATTTTTATTGTAGGTAGTAGACGAATTGCTTATAAGCATTCAACTTTCATGTATCATTCTGTAAGTGCTGTTCATGCAGGTGATAGTAAACATATTGATGTACAATATGCTTATACTAAAAATATACAAGAAAGAATTGAAGAAATTACTTCTTTATATACAAATATGTCTTTAAAGAAATTAAAAGATTTGTCTGATAAAAGAGAAGATCATTACTTTTATTATATGGAAGCTCTTGATTATAAAGTAGCAGATGAAATAGAAATAGATGCTATTTACGAAAAAGATATAAAATTAATAGAAGAAAAATTTCCTAATTCTACCTTAGATTTAGAAAACATTACAGAAATTATACAGAATATTCCTGAAGAAGAATTACTAGAGTTAATTTCTAAATACAAATAAATATATTACTTAATAATTATTTAAAAATAATGAGTAAACAATATTTAAATCAAGATAAAATGCAGGTTTTAAAATCTGTATGGAATTATGATTCATTTAGAGAAAACCAAGCTGAAGCTATTGAAGATTTAATTTCTTTGAAAAAAGATATTTTATTTTTAGCTAGTACAGGTCTTGGAAAAGCTTTAGTTTTCCAATTACCTTCTTTAGTGACTGAAGGGACTGCTATTGTAGTAAGTCCCTTACTTTCTCTTATGCAAGACCAAGTGGCAGATACTACAAAATTAGGTATACGTTCTGCCACCTACAACAGTACTGTAGGTAAAAGAAACAAAAAAATTATCCTGGACCAATTGAAAAATAATGAATTAGATTTACTTTATATAGCACCTGAATCTTTATTAAATGTTGAGTTAACAGATTATATTAAAGAGCATGTGAATGTATCTTATTTAGCTTTTGATGAAGCTCATTGTTTTTTAAAATCTACTTTAGTTAATACTGATAAAGGAGATTTATCTTTTAAAGAGTTATTTGACCTTCAAGAGAATAATAAAGAACTTCCTAAAGCTTTATCTCAATCGTCCGATAATAATTGTTGTTTTGAACAAATTACAAAGATATTTAAAAATAAATCTTCCGATATGCTTAAAATAACTTTAGAAGATAATAGTTATTTCAAAGTTACTAAAAATCATTCTATCTTTACCACTAAGGGTGAAGTTTTAGCAAAAGATTTAGATATAGAAGATACTTTAATATCTGTACCTGAAAATCTAAAAATAATTTCTATTTCTAATTATAAACATTCTGAAGAATATTTGTATGATCTAGAAGTTGAAAATACCCATAATTATTTTGTTAAAACAACCGTTTCTAAAAAAACTCCTACAGAAGAATCTTATATTTTAGTTCATAATTGTATTAGTAGTTATGGTCATGATTTTAGACCTAAGTACAAACAAGTTTCTACTTTAAGATCTATTTTTAATGTACCAGTTATAGCTCTTACAGCTACAGCAGATAAATATACTGTAGAAGATATTAAAAAAACTTTAAAATTTAATCAAAATAATTTTGAATTTGTAGAGTATAATCAAAATCTAGACAGACCTAATCTTCATTATAATGTTATTAAAAAAGTGGGAGATGGTTTTAAACAGATAACTCATATTCTAGATTCTTATGACAAGGATAGTTCTGGAATAATTTATTGTACTACTAAAAAACAAACTGAAGAATTAGCTTATAAATTATATAAGAAAGGTTATAAAGTTAAAGCTTATCATTCAGCTGTAAAGAAAAATGAAAAAGAACAAATTCTAACAGAATGGTTAGAAAATAAATTACAAATAGTTATTGCAACTAGTGCTTTTGGTACAGGTATTAATAAACCTGATACTAAGTTTGTTATTTGTACTACTTTAACACCCACAGTTGAAGATCTAGTACAATCTTTGGGCAGAGCTGGAAGAGATGGTTCTGATACTTATGTATATTTATTACATTCTCCTGAAGATATTAAATTAATTAAATGGATGATAAAAAATACAAATTTGCCTATGTCTCAGTTAGAAAATAAACTAACTAAGTTACAAGATGTTCAAAAAATAGTAAACTCTAAAGATTGTATAAGAAAACAATTATTAAGCTATTTTAATCAAGAATATCCTAAAGAGAATTGTGAGTCTTGTTCGAATTGTGTCAAATCAATTCCATTGTAATCAGGGATTTTAACTGGTAGTCCCTCTAAGTACATACTGGTTATTTAAATTATAATATATATGAAATTATCAACTTTAAATTCTAAATTAAATCTTTTATCTGTAGGGACAAATAGTAAAACAAGTAAAGGAGATAAAGATAATAACTTAACAGCTATTATGTATCTATCTTCTAGTGATACTTCTGGATATGATGTTTGTGCTGGTGCTTCTACTCCAGCTTGTAAACAAGAATGTTTATTATGGGCAGGCAGAGGTCAAATGACTTCTGTCCAAGAAGCAAGAAAAAGAAAAACTATTATGTTTTTTGAAGATCAACCAAAGTTTCTTGAATATCTTGATAATGATTTAAATTTATTTAGAAATTTTTGTTTAGAAAACAATTTGCAAGGATTTGTAAGATTAAACGGAACATCTGATTTAAATTTTATTAATCTTATAGTAAGAGATAATAAAGATATTTTTCAATTATATCCAGAAATACAATTTTATGATTATACTAAAATATATGATAGAGAATCCTCTTACACTAATTACTATTTATTATACTCTAAGTCTGAATTAACAACAGTTGATCAAGTTAAAGATTTAGTTTCTAATGGTAAAAATGTATCTGTAGTTTTTGAAAGTGTTCCTACTAGTTGGGAAGGAATTGAAGTTATAGATGGAGATGAATCTGATTTAAGACCTTTAGATAAAAGTGGTGTAGTCGTCGGGCTTCGTGCTAAAGGTTTGGCTCGTATTGGTATAAAAAAAGGAATAAACTCTGGCTTTGTTATATTAAATAACACTCAGATAAATGTCCACCAAATTTAATTTTTGGGATATAATGTAAATTGTTTTGTTTGATATAATATTTTAAAAAATATTCTAATTCCCATAAATTATCAGGATCGTCTACAATTTCTTGTATTGTTTCATATTTGTAAGGCATATGATAAGAATTTGAATATCTTTGTTTTATAGATTTAGATGTTAAACCTAATTTATAAAACATTTCAGTATCATTGAAACATTTAATTATATAAAAGATACCTTTATTACTTTTACATCTTTGTTTGAACCTGTCTTTAGTTGTCCAACCGTTTGAGTCTAAAGCACAAAATTTACAACCACAACCAGATAAATGAGATCCAGGTGTTTGTTCAAATTCACCATGTATAGGGCAAATTATTTTAATTTTAATATTAGAATCTACATAATTAACTTCATCGTAAATGTAGTAATTATTATGTTTTAAGTTAGCTTCTTTAATAAAAAGTTCTAATGATTTTCTACATCTATTCCCTTGTTTTACACTTTTACATTTCGGACAACCATGTTTTCTATTTATATGGTGAGAAGGTGTTTGCCAAAAACCACCATGAATAGGACATATTATTTCTACTTTTACATTAGATTTAATATAGATAGTATTATTGTAATTATAATAATTATTATGAATTTTATTAGCTTTCTTTACAAAAATCTCTTTAGTGCTTGGTAAACATTGTTTTCTTATAGCACATTTGGGACAACCTGCTTTATTATGAAAATGAGTACTCCACACTTGTTCAAAATCGCCATGTATAGGGCAAATTATTGTAGATTTACTATGACTGTTAATGTATTTAAATTTTGAATAATCGTATTTATTTTTATGTATAATATTAGCTTGTTCTATTTTGTCATTAAAGTTCATATCGTCTCCAAGAATTAAAAATGAATTATAACATAAAAAATAAATTATTAAAAGCTAAAGGTATTGCAAAATCAAATCTTAAAAAAGGTATTCAATCTGGTTTTGTAATACCTTTGTTAAACGTATCTTAAAGGAAATAATATGGAACAAATAAATTTATATAAATTAGTATTAGATAATTGGTATTGGAATCGTTTTAATAGTATTAGTGATTATCAAAAAACTATTATTCACTTAAACAGTATGTCTTTTGTTAGTTTTACAAAAGATTTAAGAACTATTGAAATGAACTTAGGCAGACAACAAGGTGCTAGTAAAGCTATTGTTAATTTTATTAAAGAACATCAAGATTTAAATATTACTTTAATTGTAGATAATATGAATCTTTTAAAAGATATGCAATTTAATCTAAAAGATCTTCCCAATGAAAAGCTTAAAATTTATACTAAAAAACATTTAAGAGGTCTTCATGTTGAAAATAAAACAGATATTATTTTTATAGATACAGCTACTTATACTTATGATGATGAAGTGTCTATGTATCTTTATAATTTAAATTCAGATTATAATAAAAATCAATGGGTAATTAAATTTGGATAATAAAATGCAATCATTAAGATATTTTACAAAAGATGAAATTGATAATTTACTGTATTATGGAAGAAGAAATTCAGAATTTCGAGAAATATTAAATAATATTTCTGATAATTTTTTTGTAGCACCTCTTGAAGATAAACCTGAAGAATTAATTGAATTTGAAAAGGATTTAATTTATAGAATTTATAGACCTGAAAGATCAGATCATGTTTTAAGTGTGTATAAGAAAAAAAATAAAATTTATTTTCAACTTTTAAGTGGAATTATCTTTATTAAAAATAAAGAGAAACAATTGATAAGTTATACATATGATACTGATTCTTATTTTTCTATGATAAAATTAGAATTGTTTGATAAATTATCTGAAAAAATTTTATCAAATATGTTAGAGCATAATATTACTGTAAATAAGCCTACAGTTATACAAAATACTCAATCTAATATGTTTAACTATTATATAAATAAACCTAAATTTAAATATGAATAAAAATTAAAGCAGTATAATTATGAATTATCTTAAATTTCCACAAAATAAAAATGAAATTATTGCTTTAGCTAAAGAAGAAAATTTAATATTAGTAAAATGTTCTAAAGGTGCTGATTTAGATTTTAATCCTCAAGGATTATTTTTTGGTAGTCTTTGGGGGTCAGATAGTACATATGAAGAAATAGTTTTCTCTACCTCTGAATGGAATGCATGTCAAGACTACTATCAAGGATTTGATGTTTATCCAAAAGAATATCAAGGACAACATGAAATAAATTGGACTATCGAAGATATCGAGGAGTATATTATTTTATGACAATGATTAATGTTTCAATACGTTCTGATTTAATAGATATAGTAAGTTTTATAGACAGAGAATTTAATAGTGATAATTTATCTTATCAATTAGATTCATTTGACTTTACTATAACTATTTTTGAAAAATATAATTTATTATTAAGAATAACTATTAGGATGGGAGAGTATACAGTTTATAATGATTTCCCTGATTATCATGGTTATAGCTTTGACGATGAAGAATTTTTTGATATAAACCAATTTTTTTCCAATAAAGAATTGTTAGAATTACTCGATAAGCTTAAGAGGCATTTATATGAAAGTCATTAATATGTTTGGAGCTGCTGGCTCTGGAAAA
>VNIV01000001.1_pt1 | contig 22889 bp, 17 predicted proteins | sample 7248611 | NCBI WGS metagenome assembly VNIV01 (sample SAMN12251775, study PRJNA551026) | human skin metagenome | isolation source: skin samples from healthy patients | host: Homo sapiens | place: France:Paris | reverse complement strand
CTCGCCCGAGGTCGGACGAGAGGTGTGGGTGGAGGTATGAGTCGGTCTAGAGGTGTGCGCAGGCTGTGACGTCTGTGTGGGTTTAGAGGTGTGTGTATGGGCCGACGCCGTTCTCGTCGCTGAGGGCTCGGAGGATTGCTCCCGAGAAGGCGCCGATGACGGCTCTGGGCTGGAGGCCGACGTACGAGTCGGATACGGCCCACCCAGCGACTCTGGATCATCCTGGTTCGACCGGTCGCGATCGGAATCATCCTCGACCGACACCTGCGGACGGTTGGTGGAGCCATAATGCTTACCTGACAGATTCACCCAGTCTGGAGCAGCGAAGGACTTGTTGGGCATCCCCCTCATCGCCGTCTGCATATAGTCGAGCCAGGTGCGAGCCGGGTAATCACCACCGTGGAAACCGGTAGCCCCTTCACGGGCGTAGCGGTTAAGGTTTTCGTTGCCGCTATCCCCCGCCACAAACATCACAGCCGTCGAGATCTGCTTGGTGTAGGCGACAAACCACGCCGACGTCACCCCGTGACCAACTCCCGAAGTACCCGTTTTCCCGGCCACGTGATGGTCAAAGCCGGCCACAATCCGTCCAGTGCCTTCCTCAACCACTGACTGCAGGGCGTAGCTGACGTCATGGCTGATATCAGCCTCAATGGTCTGCTTCGACGGCGTGGGAGCCTGGTAGAGGACCTTGCCTGACTGGTCAACAACCTTGTCCACAATGTACGGGGTAACCCTTTTGCCGTCATTGGCAATCGTCGCATAGCCCCCCGCCTGAGCCAGTGGACTCACCTCAGCAGTGCCCAAAGCGATCCGGTTATTCAGATCCCACCCAGTTCCCTGAGACAAACCGGCGTCAGTAGCGGCCTGAACAACAGCCCTCGGACCATTCTTAATCCGTGAGACCATGTCGACGAAGGCGGTGTTGATCGACTTCGCAATAGCCTGACGCAAACTGACGGTGCCGTAGTTCCGGTCGTTCTCGTTGTGAACCTCGGTGCTATCCCCGTCAGGTGTGAAAGCGTTACCTTCCAACCGGGAACGCAAGCTGAATCCATGGCGCATCCCTGCTATGGCCGCGTAGGTCTTGAAGGTGGATGCCGCCGGGCGCGCAGTAAGCGCCCAATCGCGGGTATTGGAAATATAGTCATCGCCACCGTAAAGGGCCAGGACACCACCGGAGCTGACGTCGACTGAGGCAAGCGCAGGATGTAGATTTTTGGCTCCCTCAGGAACAGCGTTGCGGCCGGCAATTTTCTTATACTTCTGGCCTGCAGCCACGGCAGCCTGCTCGTCCTTACGATCCAGGGTGGTCGTCACCTTGAGGCCACCGCCCTTAATTTGTTGATCGGAGAACCCTCTGGCGATGAGCTCGTCGTAAACCAACTTCATGAGGTAGCCGTCGGTTCCCGCCCATCGGTTGTAGTCGGGGACCTTCGGGAATTTCGGCAGCTGCCGATAAGCCTCGTCGTGCTGAGCCTGGGTGATATTGCCGGCCTCCAGCATTCCGTCGAGGACGTACCGGTATCGCTGGAGTAACCTCTCGCGAGCGCCTACGCCACCGCTGGGATCGAAATTCGACGGGCTGTTGAGCACCGCAGCCAACACCGCCGACTGAGACAGGGTGAGCTTCGAAGCATCGGTGTAGAAGAAAGCCCGAGCGGCAGCCTGAACACCATAAGCTCCCCGGCCAAAGTAGATGGTATTGAGATATCCAGCGAGAATGTCCTTTTTAGAGACCTCCTTGCCCGTCTTCACGGCCAGGAGGAGCTCCTTGAATTTGCGACCCATAGTGCGTTCCTGGGACAGGTACAACACCTTGATGTACTGCTGGGTGATCGTCGAGCCGCCTTGCATCTCACCACCGCGAGCGATCGCCCAGGCGGCGCGCGTCATGCCCTTGACCGAGATACCCGGATCGGACCAGAAAGTGCGATTCTCCGCCGAGACGACGGCGTCACGCAGAGTCTTCGGCATCGTCTCATAAGGAATCGATTGACGGTTCTGTACCGAGAAAGACCCGAGGCGACTGCCGTCCCGGTAGTAGATAAACGAGGTGTTCGTCTGGAAGTCGCGGTTAGGGTCGGGAAGCTCGGTGCGCTCATAGGCGACAAAGACCCCAACGACGGCGATAAGCACCAAAGACAAGATTGCGATCACCAAACCCCGGAGAAACTTGCCCAGCCTAGGATGACGGCTGGGCCTCCCGGCGGCCCGACGAGCCCTTCCGGCACCGCTCCCAGTCGCGGGGGCGTGGCGCTTCGATGCTCTGGCGGGTTTGTGGTCAGCCATAGATGTCCTCCACGGTCGGCTGATGGCGAGGTGGGCGGCGGCGTCGACCGTCACCTAGGACGTAGTCGACGAGGATGTGATTCCACAGACAGTCGGGGCAAACCTCGACCTCGTAGACGTGAAACTCGCCGAACTGGTGCTCCATCTCCTCTAGTTCGTCCAGGGTACGGATGCGACCCGAGTATTGGCCCAGCTGGTGGCCGAAAGCATGGCGCAGCAGGGCTAAGCGCGGGGACTCACAGACCGGACAGTCGTGGTTGAGGGGCTCGCCATGGTGCATGGCGGCGCGTACCAGCATGGGGTCGGCGTCGCACGCCGTTGGGGCGCTGAGATCGACCTGGGGGCTGCGCAACGCCTCCAGGGTGTGTCGGCGTTGCAGAGCGTGGGAAACCACGTTTCGCTGCGTCTGCATGCCCTCTAGAGTACGGCGCTGCTCAGACGACTTCGCAGCACCAGTGTTCGACGGTGCGTTCTCGAAGAATCCGCCGCACGTGCTTCGAGCCCCGTGTGGCAATCAGGGTGGGAGAGGTGAGAGTTACCACCCCTACTGACATCAAACCCCGTCCCCAACACATTCACCACACCGGTCTCGTGGAGGGGCCCGAGCCACTACCCCTATGCTCGGACCTATGTCCGAAGCCCTCCAGTTACACCGCGCGACACTCGACAACGGGATGCGCGTGGTCGTTAATCCCGACACCACCTCTCCCGGAGTTGCCGTCAATGTGTGGTATCGAGTGGGATCGGCAGACGAGGAGGCTGGCCATTTTGGGTTCGCTCACCTCTTCGAGCACCTGATGTTCTCAGGCACGACGAGCGGCATCGCATCAAGCGAACATCTGGCAACGATCGAGTCGGTGGGTGGGTCAGCAAATGCGTCGACCAGCTTCGACCGCACCAATTATTTCGAGACCGTACCGGCCGGGGCGCTGGAACTCGCACTGTGGCTAGAAGCTGAGCGGCTGGCGCACTTGGCCGTCACCGAGGCAAACCTGGCGACCCAACGCGAGGTCGTCAAGGAAGAGAAGCGGCAGCGTTACGACAACACCCCCTATGGGGACCTACTCGATCTGCTCCTTGACGGAAGGTTCGGCGGCGAGCATCCCTACGGCCACCCAACCATCGGTTCGGTCCCCGACCTCGACGCCGCCTGTCTCGACGACGTCACCGCCTTCCATTCCACCTGGTACCGGCCCGACAATGCCGTTCTTGTCATTTCCGGGTGTGTTGAAGCCAACGAAGGGATGGCCTTGGCCGATAAGTACCTCGGGGCGGTTCCCGCTGCCACCGGGGACCTCCCCGAGCGCATTCAGGGACGAGTTCGCCACGACAATCCTCGGGTCGTCGTTACGCGCCCCCTCCCGCGAACTGCGGTGACCCGGGCATGGGCTACTCCGCCCATCACCAACCCCGACAATCTCACCGTCGCCATGGCCACCGACATACTCGGATCGGGGATGAGCTCACGGCTCATTCGCACCCTGGAAAGGGAACGTCACCTCGTCGATGGAGTGGGTATGAACGACTTTGGGCTGGCACGAGGAACGTCGGCAGCTCTAGTGTCGGCACACCTCAAGCCCGGGGTCTCCGAGGAGGAACTGACCGGGGCTGTCGATGAGATCATCACCGAACTCGCCGCCAACGGACCGAGCCAGGCCGAGCTAGAGCGAGCGCGCGCCCAGGTGGAACGAAGTTGGTTGGAGTCGTTGGCCGTCGTTGATGAACGGGCCGACCTACTCAATATGCACGAGTCGCTACTAGGGGACGCTGCCCTCGTCAATACTCACCTCGACCGCATCCGGGCTATCACCGCGGACCACATTGCCGAAGCCGCAAGACGGTGGCTATCCCCCCATCAAGCGTCAACCGTCGTCCACCAGGAGGCGTGATGAAAACCTGTAATGAGCGTCCTCTCACCAGTCGCCCCACCGTGCGTCCCGGCTCGCCGTGGTCCTTTCCACAGTGCCTCGTCGAAACCCTGCCAACCGGCCTCACGGTGGTACGCGTTCCGATGCCTGGCCAGCGCATCGTCACTATGGAAATCGGGTTGGACGCGCCGCTGTGTACCGAACCTGCTGGTCTCGAGGGCCTTGCTGGGCTCGTCGTCCGCACAGCTGACGAATCCACCGGCCCCCATCCCGGCGCAGCTTTCGCTGAGGCCATGGAGTCGATCGGAGCCAGCTACGACGGATCGGCCGGGTTGGCCGGAAGTCACGTCGGCGTCGATGTGCCCGTGACAAGGTTCGACGCAGCGGCTGAACTCTTCGTCGAATTGTTGAACACCACGAGCCTGGTTGAAGAGGACATCGCTCGTCAGATCGACGCGGCGCGAGCCTCCCTGGCCCAGACCAGCCAGCGTGGATCGGCCCTAGCCGAGATGGCAGCAGCACGTGCGCTATGGCCAGTGGGGTCACGGTCGTCCCTGCCCACGATCGGCACCCTCTCGTCGGTGGAAAAGCTCAACGCCGCAGCCGCACGAGAATTCTGGGCCGCGCACTGGACGATCTCCGATGCCGTGCTGGTGGTTGCCGGAGAGGGAGTCGAGGACCTCGACTTGTCAATATTCAAGGAGTGGACGGCCAGCGGTTCCCCCTCGCAGGTTGCTCCACTCCAGCCACGCCTCGATGGACCACGGGTGATTCTTGTTGACCGCCCCGACGCTGTGCAGGCCGACGTGCGTATCCAGCAGGCCACTGTGGGGCGCTCCCACCCGGGTTGGGCAGCCCTCAAGGTCGCATGCGGAGCCCTCGGCGGAACGTTCGGGTCGCGTCTCAACCAGGTGCTGCGGGAAGACAAGGGATGGTCTTACGGGGTCGGAATGTCGAGCCGCCCACTCCCCGATGGTGGAGTGGCGACCGTTGCGGGGTCCTTCCGGACTGAGGTTGGAGCCGACGCCGTGGCCGAGGCATTACGCATTCTCACCTCCAGCGACGATCTGCGGGCCGACGAAGTGGATGCCGCCCGCGACCACTCGGTTGGCATCGCCCCATTGCAGTACGACACCGCCGGTGCGGTCGCCCACCAAGTGGCAGCTCTGGTCGGGGCCGGACTGGCACCGAACTGGGTCGACGATCACCTTGCCGCCGTGGCATCGGCGAGGGCGAGTGCTGGGGAATGGTCGGTGAACCGGGCCTGGCGGGAGTTGCTGATCCCTGACAGTTGGCGGATCGGTGTCTGCGGTCGAGCCGAAGAGTTGGCTCCCGCACTGGCTGAGCGTGGGCTCGAGGCCGTTGTCGTTAGTCCCGCCGAGGTGCTGTCGTAGTCGGGGGCCGATGCGTCACAAACTGCCCCAAAACGCGATGGCACCGTCACAATCTCGACTTTTTGGCAGGACCAGACGACATTGCGCGAGGCTTCGACTCGCCCAAACCACCGCGCATCCTCTACACTATGGAGGTCCACGGGGCATTGGCGCAGTTGGTAGCGCGGCTGCTTTGCAAGCAGTAGGTCAGGGGTTCGAGTCCCCTATGCTCCACGTAAGATGAGAAAATCGAAACTTGCCTCGCCTGATGGCGGGGCAGTTTTGTTTCTGCGATACTTGCGCCGGGACGTCGATGCTGGTGTGGGCGAAGACGCTGGCTACGTGACTGGATCGAGGCTGGTGGTGGATGGTGGTTTGTCTCTTTGCCAGTAATGATTCTGTTGTGCCCTGGCGGAGAACGTGGGGTTTCGCGTGCTGTTCGGGGCGTGCGGTGAGGTGTTAGCTTTCCGAAACAGGGTCGGATCGCCTGTCAGGCAGTAGTTGACGGCCGAATTGCGTGCGAGGCTTCCCGGGGTCGAGGTTTCTCCGGGGCACAGCCCTCAAGTTCCGCAACCTGGCCCTACGACATCGCCCGCTCACTGCTCGAAGCCGGCGGGCTGTGACTGGTTCTCGCGGTCGAGGAAGAGGTAGACGACGGGAATCACTGGAATTACGAATAGCAGTGCGACCGCCAGCAGTTGGCCAAGCAGTCCGAATGCTCCAACGAAAACCACGCCGAGTGGTTCTGCCGGCTGCTTCTGCTCCGCTGAAACCGGGCAGAAGGGCTGAGAAGAAGTCTCCGACCTCATCCGCAGTCAATCGCCGCCGAACGTCGGCGAAGAAGCAAGTCGTCGCAGCGGCCTCGAATAGTCCGCTGATGAGAGCAGCACAGCAGCTGTGAGCTCGAGTCCTTTGGAAGCAAAGAGGCTTATGACCAGCACAGCTTCGTCCAGGTTGCCGATCAGGTAGACGAGCCCGAGCCGATGGCGCGGCACCTTGGAGACGAACAAGCCGACAACTGTTGCTCCCAGCGCCTGTGCGCTGAGCAGCCAGCCGTAGGCGCCAGGATCGCGGGGCTATCGAACCGAGACCACCTGAAGCAGCACGATTTGCAGGGCGCTTACGCCGACACCGTAAACGATCCCGGTGAACAGGTATGCCACGACACGTGGATCCCGGAAGAAGCTCTGTTGCCAGAGACGTTTCCGATCGCGGGGCGGACTCGCGTCGGGAAGTGTTGGGGCGACTGACCTCGACACCTTGGGGATTCCCAACAGAAGCGCCGCGCCAAGAATCGTCGTCAGCGTTTCTACGCAGAACAGCGTCCTGACGCTGATCAGTATGAGCGCAAGGCCAGCGAGTGCGGGGCCAATGAACTGCGGCGTTCCCCCTTGACGACGTTTTCATTGTCGATGACCCCGGATCGGAGGACGAACAGTGCGGGGGAGGCGTAGATCGTGACTAGGCCACCCAGGAGGGAAAGCATGTTCAGCTGAGCAAGGGACTGGGTGAAGGGAATGAGCACGGTGGACACCACCCAGGACCATGGAGACGCCCGCGACGATTCGGGCGTCCGCATGGCGTAGTAGCCAGGCGGAAGTTCCTCCGGCAATCATCATCGGTAGTAGCCGCAGCATGAGGGTTCTGGCGAGTTCCCCTCCGACTCCGTATCGTTGGACCAGGAGAATGGGGAATGCCACATTCGTGATCGAATAGCCAAGATTCATGATTGCCATTGCGCTGAGCAGCAGGGAAAATGATCCGGGCCTATTCACGCGATGACCGGTCAGAGTCTTCTCCCACCCGAATACTTGACGCGAAGTGAGCCGCCTAACTTAACGTGATTAAGCTAACATTCGCGATTACCATACCAGCTCTCAGAACACCTTCGAACGCTGCTAGGAGCCGGCCTTCATACACGGTGACTAGCTCGTCGACTTCGGCGTCGGTCAGAAATGTTTGAGCCATCTCAAGTAAGCGGACAGACTGACCCCGGGAGTCCACAACACAGGGTTCTGATGGCCGCTTCGATATACGGTAAACCCCTCGCGACAAGCGAGAACACGCGGTTCGTGCGACCGAGACAAAGTTCAAACTCTCACTGATCGGTGACGAAACACCTCTGACGAGCGAAAACAGTCAAGCGTGGTAGCCGGCAGATGGACGACCACTACCTCTCAGGCCACCGCTTAAGCCCCCTACGTGTCAAATGTCCAGAACCTCGTAGGGTGCGACGTGCAGCGCTGAGTCGACCCGTTCTGCAAGTTCACCATCGGCCGCTCGCAACTCATCCAAATTCGCAAAAACTTTAAGCGTACGATCTCCGACCGTCCAGAATTCCTTGTCCCACGTTTCTGGATGCGACCAAAGATCTTCCTTGCCTTCGGCCCAGCTTGGCAGAACACGACGCACCTTCGACACCACGGCAAATTGCTTCCTGGCAGTTGCGTAGACGGTATCAATGCGACAGCCCTGCTCGTGGTCTCGTTGCACCTTGACCAACCGACGCCCCATGAACGAGACACGGTGGTCGATCCCGTCAGTACGCAGATCTACCTCAACCTGCTCGGCCCCTCCCCTCATCAGCTTGCGACGTTTCACGTACTCGCGCAGAGCTTCGCTCACTGCAGGTGAAAACCCTCCTGCAAGCCCGGCTGCTTCTTGGAACAGGTTTTGGTCTTCGTCGGAGACATACACGTTTCTAGTGGGCATGTGCATTATTATATGCATATATCAGGGGTCAAGCACCAACCGGTACCCCATTCCGGCATCAGTGATGAGATACCGCGGCCTACTCGGCTCGGGCTCCAGCTTCTTGCGCAACTGGGAAATGTAGAGCCTCAGGTAGCCGGTGTCGGTGACGTGCTCGGAGCCCCAGACCTGACTCAGCATGGTCTGACGAGTCACCAGCCGACCCTCATTACGGATGAGCAGCTCCAGCACCCGCCACTCGGTCGGCGTCAGCCTGACATTGACCCCGTCACGGGTCACGGTGTGCGCAGCCAGATCCACCCACACCGACCCGAAAGCGACGATTGGTTCCTCATCTACCTCGTCCTGGCCAATACGCCTTGTCAACACGCGGATACGGGCAAGCAACTCATCCATCGAGAATGGTTTGGTGACGTAGTCGTCAGCCCCAGCGTCAAGGGCTTCCACCTTCTCGGCCGACCCGGATCGTCCCGAGATCACCAGGATCGGCGCCGACGACCAGCCGCGCACCGCCTCAATGACCTTTACCCCGTCCAGACGCGGCATCCCGAGATCCAGCAAAATGATGTCCGGCTTGTGATCGATGGCCATCTCCAAGGCGTGCTGCCCATCACGCGCCAACAAGACCTCGTATCCCCTGGCGCCCAAGGTGATCCGCAAGGCTCGCAAAAATTGCGGGTCGTCATCAGCGATAAGAATTCTCATTGCACACTTGCCTCCTCAGCCCCTACCTGGGGCAAGCTGATCACCATCGTCAGTCCCCCGCCAGGAGTGTCCTCCAAGGCCAGGGTGCCGTCCATTCCCTCGACAAATCCCTTCGACAGCGCCAGCCCAAGCCCCAGCCCAACGCTGGAATCCGTATCACCCAGCCGCTGGAAAGGCACCATCACATCGCCGCGACGGTCCTCTGGAATCCCCGGGCCGTGATCGATGACTCGAATCTCCACCTGGTTGGCGAAGCTACTCTCCGCCAACCGCACCCGGCTGCCCGCCGGCTCGTAACGCAGCGCATTCGACAACAGGTTGACGACAACTCGCTGCAGCAAGGCTGGGTCGGCGACCATCTCGGGAACGTCAGAACCCAGGTCGATCTCGACGTCGGCCGGCCCCAGGGACAACTCGTCCAGCGCCGGCATGATGACCTCAGCCGGGTCTACCGGCATCACCGAGACCCCCAGCACCCCCGACTGCAACCGGGAGACGTCGAGAAGGTCGGTGACCAAATTCGCCAACTGCGACAACGCTTCATCAGCGGTTTCCAACAAATCGGCACGATCCTGGTCAGAAAGCTTCGACCACTCGCTGCGCAGCCCAGACACAGCGGCGGTGGCAGCCGCCAGCGGGCGACGCAGGTCGTGACCGACCGCTGACAACAACGCCGTGCGCACCCGGTCGGTGGCCGCTAACGGCTCCACCGCCTTCGCCGTCTCCTCCAGCTGACGCTGCTCCAAGGCTGTCCCCAACTGGGCGGCGATGACCGACATCAGCCGACGCTCCGAGGCGTCCGGCTCCGGGCCGTGGAATTCCACCACGGTATGGTCGTCGATGCGATGCTCCGTGACTTGATCACTCGTTGTACCCCAATTTGCCACAACCTTTCCGTCGGTCATCAATCGCGCCCCAGATAGCCCGAAAGCCTCAGTCGCCCTGGACAACAACGACTCAACGGCGTCCTCGCCGCGCAGCACCAAACCGGCCACCGACTGCAACAGTCCCGACTCAGCGGCGGCGCGTCGAGCCACCCGGGTCTTACGGGCAGCGCGATCGACAACAACACTCACCAGGGCCGCGGTGAGCAGGTACAGCAACAGTGCCACCAGGTGTAACGGTTCGTTGACGGTGACGGTGTAGAAAGGTTTGGTGAAAAAATAGTCCAGCGCAAAACCCGAGGCCAGAGCCGCAATGAGCGACGAAAATGCCCCACCTACCAAGGCCACCACGACGGCCAGCAACTCGTAAGCCAGCACATCGGTCGTCAGCGCCTCCGGGCTACGCAACGACACCAACAGCCACGTCAAGAGTGGCCCGAACACCGCCAGCACAGCGAAACCAGCGATCCGACGCCGCGTCGACAATGACCCACCCATTCGCGGCAAACGCAGCGCCTTCGCCTGGGCGTCATGACTGACGATGTGAACGTCGATAGCACCGGAAGCCCGGATGATGTCTGCCTCGACGTCGTGTCCGGTCAACAGCCGCGAGAGTTTGCCACGCCGACTAGCCCCGATGACGAGCTGGGTGGCGTTGACCGACTTCGCGAACTCGATGAGAGTCTCGGGGATGTCATCGCCAACGAGCTGGTGGAAGGATCCTCCTAGCTTGTCCACCAACCCTCGTTGCCGGGCTAGTTCCCCCGGATGCGGGGAGCGCAGCCCGTCCTCGGTGGTGACGTGCACCGCCAGCAACTCTCCGCCACCGGCTCGAACCGCGATCCGGGCACCGCGTCGCAGCAGGGTTTCGCCCTCCCGACCCCCTGTCAGGGCGACGACTACCCGTTCACGGGCTTCCCAACGGGAGTCGATGCCGTGCTCGCTACGGTAGTCGGCCAGCGCGTGATCGACCTCGTCGGCCACCCACAACAAGGCCAACTCACGCAGGGCGGTGAGATTGCCGAGCCGGAAGTAGTTTGACAAGGCCGCGTCGATCCGCTCGGCCGGATACACCTTGCCGCTCGACAACCGGTCGCGCAGGGCCTGCGGGGCGAGGTCGACGACCTCCACCTGGCTGGCCCTGCGCAGCACGGTGTCTGGGACAGTCTCGCGCTGTGGTACCCCAGTGATTTGCTCAACGACGTCGTTGAGGGACTCGATGTGCTGGATGTTGACCGTCGAGATGACGTCGATCCCGGCCTCCAGAAGCTCCTCAACGTCCTGCCAACGCTTCTCATTACGGGACCCGGGGGCGTTGGTGTGGGCAAGTTCGTCGACGAGGGCGACGTCAGGGTGCCGGGCCAGCACCTCGTCAAGATCCATCTCCGGCAGCTCAATGCCGCGGCATTCGACATAGTGCCGCGGGACGACCTCCATCCCCTCAGTCATCGCCGCAGTAGCTGCCCGGCCGTGAGTCTCAACAACGGCGATAACGACATCAGACCCCCCGGCGCGCAGGTGCTTGCCCTCGTCAAGCATGGCGTAGGTCTTGCCGACGCCCGGTGCCGCGCCCAGCAGCACCCGCAACCTTCCCCGAACAGCCACCGCGTCCTCCTAGGCCATGATTACCCGACCGTCAGCACCGTCAGTGCTGGCGATCCAGTTCGGCATTGAGCGTCACGACGTTGACCTTAGTCTCGCCGAGGAACCCGAGTTGGCGTCCCGTGGTGTTATCGTCAACGATCCGCCGTACGACGGCCTTGTCGAGATGACGAGCCTTCGCCACCCGAGCGATCTGGATATTGGCGTATTCGGGGCTGATATGTGGGTCCAGACCCGACGACGACGCCGTCACAGCATCAGCGGGTACCCGGTCAGCATCGACGTGGTTGAAGGCCGCCACCTGGCTGCGACGCTCCTTGATGGCCTTCGCCAGGTCCGGGTTTTCCGGGCCCATGTTGGAACCGCCCGAGGACCTGGCATCGTAACCGTCGTCACCGGCAGCCGAGGGACGCGGCTGGAAGTACTTCGGCAACGGCCTTCCACCCTTGTCGGTGAAGGACTGGCCGATGAGGGTCGAGCCGACCACCTTGCCGTTGACCTCCAACTGCGAGCCGTTGGCTTGGTGATGGAGCACCAACTGACCCAGCCCAGTCAGAAGGCCGGTATACACGACGCCGACGATGACAGTAAACAGCAGCATCGAGCGCAACCCGACGAGGACGGTGCGAGTCCTAGAGGAGATGATCATGATGAACTCCGATCAGAAGCCGGGAATGAGACGGATAATCAGGTCGATAAGCCAGATGCCGATGAACGGCGCAACAACACCGCCCAACCCGTAGATGCGCAGGTTCCGTGCGAGGATTTTCGACGCCCCGGCGGGCTTGTATGCCACGCCTTTGAGGGCCAGCGGAACCAAAATAACGATGATGATAGCGTTAAAGATGATCGCCGAGAGCACCGCTGACGCCGGGGAATGCAAACCCATAATGTTGAGGGCCGACAGACCCGGGTAGGTCGCCATGAAGATCGCTGGGATGATCGCAAAATACTTGGCAATATCGTTGGCGATCGAGAAGGTCGTCAGGGCACCGCGCGTGATGAGTAGTTGCTTGCCGATTCCGACAATGCTGATGAGCTTCGTCGGGTCGGAGTCAAGGTCCACCATGTTGCCGGCCTCCTTAGCAGCCGAGGTGCCGGTGTTCATCGCGACGCCGACGTCCGCCTGGGCCAGAGCCGGGGCATCGTTGGTGCCGTCACCGGTCATCGCGACCATCCGGCCACCCTCCTGCTCCTTGCGGATGTAGGCGAGCTTGTCCTCCGGGGTGGCCTCGGCGAGGAAATCATCCACGCCGGCCTCCTTGGCAATGGCGGCTGCGGTCAGCGGGTTGTCTCCGGTCACCATGACGGTGCGGATACCCATTCGACGCAGCTCAGCAAACCGGTCGGTTAGACCCTCCTTGACGATGTCCTTGAGGTGAACGACGCCGAGCACCTTGCCCGAGTGGTCGGGGGTGCGTACCGCCACGACGAGCGGGGTACCACCGGACTGGGACACCGAGTCGACCCGGCGATCCATGTGCGCCAGCGTGTCGATGTCCATATTGATGTGGGACTCCGTCAGCCAGGCGCGCACAGCAGATCCGGCACCCTTACGGATTTTGGTGCCATCGGGAAGGTCGATGCCCGACATTCTGGTCTGCGCGGTAAAGGGGACGACCTTCCCCTGCTCGCCGCAGGCATCGGGGACGAAGCCCTGCTCGCGGGCCAGGTCGACGATGGAGGTGCCCTCGGGAGTCGGGTCGGCCAGCGAAGACCGGGCGGCCGCGTCGCGAATCTCTTCGTCGCTCACACCCGGCATCGGTATGAATTCGCTGGCACGACGGTTTCCGTAGGTGATGGTGCCAGTCTTGTCGAGCAGAAGAGTCGTAACGTCGCCGGCGGCCTCCACCGCGCGTCCGGACATTGCCAACACGTTGTGCTGCACCAGGCGGTCCATACCCGCGATGCCGATGGCCGACAGCAGAGCACCGATCGTCGTCGGGACGAGGCAGACCAGCAGCGCCACCAATACCGTGACGCTCACCGGCCTGGCGGCCAGGGACGCAATCGGGTTGAGGGTCAGGGTGACGAGGACAAAGACAATCGAGAGGCTCGCCAGCAAAATATTGAGGGCAATCTCGTTGGGGGTCTTCTGACGTCCGGACCCCTCAACCAGGGCGATCATGCGGTCGACGAAACTTTGCCCGGGCTTCGAGGTGATTTTGACGACGATACGGTCCGAAAGCACTGTCGTACCACCGGTGACGGCAGAACGGTCGCCGCCGGACTCCCGTACCACGGGGGCTGACTCACCGGTGATGGCCGATTCGTCGACCGAAGCGATGCCCCAGACGATGTCGCCGTCACCAGGGATCGTCTGGCCCGCCGCCACGACGACGACGTCGCCATACCTGAGCTCCGAGGAGACGACCTCGGTTGTCGTGGTGTGCTCGGCGGACGGATCGTTCCGCTCGTCCCACCCGTCGACGCGAATTGCGCTCGTGGCGGTGCGGGTCTTGCGCAATGTCTCGGCCTGGGCCTTGCCGCGTCCCTCGGCGATCGACTCGGCAAGGTTGGCGAAGATGACGGTCAGCCACAGCCACACCGCAATGGCCGTGGAAAAACCGACGGAAACACCGCCGTCGGTGACACCAGTGAGCAGTTCCAGGCCAGCGATGATGGTTGTCAGGACTGCGCCAATCCACACCAAAAACATAACCGGGTTGCGCCACTGAGAACGCGGATCGAGCTTACGAATGGCTCCGGGCAGGGCCTGACGCACCTGAGCCCCGGTGAGACCGCGGGAACGCGAATTCGAGGGGATAACGGTCATGATCAGATCAGTCCTTCGGCCAGCGGTCCGAGCGTGAGGACCGGAAAGAAGACAAGCGCTGTAACGAGGATCGCGGTGAACACGATCAGGGTGGTGAACAACGCATTGTGCGTGGGAAGGGTGCCGGCGGTGACGGGCACTGGTTCACGTTCGACCAAGGCACCCGACAGGGCAAGGATGAGGATGATCGGTACGAAGCGCCCGAGGAGCATGGCCGCACCGAGGGCAGCACACAGCCAGTTCGTCGAGGCGTCCAAACCAGCGAAGGCCGAACCATTGTTGTTGGCGGCTGAGGTGAAGGCGTATACCAGCTCGGACAGCCCGTGCTCGCCCGGGTTGGAGATCGAGGTATTGACACTACTGCGTAGGCCCGGGACAGCCAGGCTCAAGGCCACGCCGCATAGCACCAGGGACGGCATGACGAGGATGTACAAGGCCGACAGTTTCATCTCGCGCGAGCCGATCTTCTTGCCAAGGTATTCCGGCGTACGACCGACCAGCAAGCCGGCGATGAAGACCGCGATGACGGCGATAACGAGCATGCCATAAAGACCGCTCCCCACACCGCCAGGGCTAATCTCGCCGAGCATCATGTTGAGCAGGGTGAACATCCCTCCGATGGCGGTGAAGGAGTCGTGCATCGAGTCGACTGCGCCGGTGGAGGTCATCGTCGTCGAGTTAGCGAAGAGGACCGACTGAGCCAATCCGAAACGCTGCTCCTTGCCCTCCATCGCGGCTCCCGCGAGGCGTGCGGCAGTGCCGTGGCCAGAAAATTCGGCAGCGGCCATGGCAAATAGGTTGACGGTGAACAGGACGACCATCGCAGCGAGTATCGCCCTGCCCTGCCGCACATCTTCCACCATCTTCCCGAAGGTGCGAGGCAGCGAGAACGGGATGAGCAGGATGAGGAAGATCTCGAGCATGTTCGTCCACGGTTGCGGATTCTCGAAGGGGTGAGACGAGTTACCGTTAAAGAAACCACCACCGTTAGTGCCAAGCTCCTTGATGGCCTCCTGAGAGGCGACGGGGCCTCCCGGGATGACCTGGTTTCCGCCAGCTACACCGGTCACGTGCAGGAACCCGGTGAAATTCTGGATCGCGCCACCAGCGATGAGCAGGAAAGCCGCTACGGCGGCAATCGGCATGAGGATGCGCAACGTGCAGCGGGTGAGATCCACCCAGAAGTTGCCGATAGTGTGCTCACCGCGACCAACGAATCCGCGAATCAGCGCAACCGCAATCACGATGCCGGTAGCGGCGGAGACGAAATTCTGCACGCACAGGCCAGCGAGCTGGACGAAGTGCCCGAGGGTCGCCTCCGGTGAGTAGGCCTGCCAATTGGTGTTCGTGACGAAAGAGATCGCGGTGTTGAAGGAGACCGCCGGATTTACTGATCCCTTCCCCAGGGACCATGGCAGCCACGGCTGGAGACGTTGCAGAGCGTAGAGGAGGACGACTCCGCAGAAACTGAAAGCCAGTACTGCGCGAGCATAAGACTTCCACGTCTGACCGGCACGGGGATTGACCCCCATGACGCGGTAGCACCAGGTCTCGACCCTCGTGTCCTTGTCAGAGGTGAAGACACGGGCCATGTAGGTACCCAGGTGATGTTGGGCGATACCGAGCGCGATGGCGAGCAGAGCCAGACCCGCCAGGAAACAGATCCACGTCATTAGAAACGCTCCGGGCGGATAAGGGCAATCACGAGATACACAACGGCGGCGATACCGAGGATGGCGGCCACCAGATTAAGGATGGTCATAGCGCATCGACCCCCTTCACGCACAGGGCGAGCAGGATGAACAAGGCGATGACACCGAGCAGCCAGATGACGTCGAGCATGACAGGCTCCTTGACAACGACCCGGGGTTTCCGGGGTGCCGGTTGTGGCACCACCACCCATCGAAACCGCGCGACCCGGCCGTTGTCGCGCTTCCCTACGGATCCCATATGGGGGTGTGCGAGATCCTGACGTTTTCCTAACACTCCCAGTTCCAAACGGTTCTGGGAGCGCTAGTTACCCCGGCGACCCCCATCACACAGGTTCCACGTACCATCCCCTCCTTGGCCTCATCATCATTACGACCCTCCTCGCCACATCACCCTCTTCCCGCCATGGACCCGTCACCACGGTGCCCCTTCACCTCCTCCAACCTGAGTGTGGTGATTGGGGTGGTAGCTGCCCGCGGTGCCATCTCACGTGGTTGGGATGCGGGTGGATGACGACTTATCCACAGCCAGTACGGCTGACCTGGGCCGGGTTGTCCACAGGTTCAAAAAACGTGGCACATCTACGGGCCTGTACCGATAACTGTCGACATGAGGGAAAATTTCGAACTGGAGCTGCGTAGCAACGGCGGGGTGGCGCGCATTGTCCGTGACAGCCCATTGCGAGGCCAGGCTGACCGGTCCGTCGCCCGGGGCGATACGGTACGCATCCTGCCGGGAGTGGTGGCCGCCACCGGCGCTGCCCGCCACGTCACTACGATGATCCAAGCACTGAAGTTGTGGCACCGCGGTGCGACGCTGGTCGGCATGGCCGCCTTGGTGTTGCTCGGATTGAAGAATCCGGTCACTCAGCGCCGCTGGGACTACACCGGCATCCAGGCCATCGAGGCGTTCTCGCCCACTCGCCGTCTGAGGCGACCCCGTATCTGGGTGCATCGCTGGCACGTGCCCCACCATTTCACCATCGAAGAAGAAGGAATACGAGTCGCGATCCCGGAGGTATCGGTGATCATCCTGGCAATCCAGGGACAGTGGGACTGGGTGTGCCAGGCTCTGCGCCAACGCCTAGTGACCCCGGCCTCATGCCGGGCGGTCCGTAAAGCCCTCACCGGCCGGTATTCGAAGGCCGAAGTCGACCGTGCGCTAGCCGACATCGACCTAAATCCTTGGTCGATCCCGGAGCTGGAATTAGCACGAATCCTACGGGCAACCGGGATCACTGGTCACAAGCCGAACCACCAAGTGTGGGTTGGTGAGGGGAATTATCGCTATGTCCTGGATCAAGCGTTCCAGGCTGAGATGCTGGGCGTGGAAATGGAAGGCCGCTCGGTCCACGGCACCCCGGAAGGGTACGAGGCGATGATGGTGCGTTCGGCCCATCTGGAGCAGGCCGGGTGGAGGATCCTGCACACCACCCCGACGATGCTGCGGCGCGATCCGAAGTTCGTGCTGGACTGGATCATCAATCACTTGCACAAACGCCACCGCCCCAAGACCACGCTCACCAACCAGGTCCTGCGCCAGATCATGAATGGCGCCGTACCGGCGTAAACCTTGCTGACTTCTCTAGCTAGACGGCAGGTGATTGTGTCCGGTTGTGGAAATCAGGGTTACGAACCCACGGTCTGCAACCCCACCAGGCATCCCCGACGATCACGACCCGTATCACCACACGGAGCTGAGGTGAACAGAGTAGAAGCGTCAACACGGGATAAAGTCACAGCCCCGCGGAGGAAGACGGGACCGCAACCTCAATGGCCTACGCCAACGGGGGAAACAACGTCAGCCCACCAAACCTCCTCAGAGCATCAGCTAACCCGAACCTCATCGAAAGACTGCACAACCTGCCGCACCACTGCAGCAGGGTCATCGGAGGCCATGATGGCCCGCACCATCGCGACACCGGCCACACCGGTGGCCGCCAAAACAGGGACATCGGCCACCTGGACGTCACCGATAGCGACAACCGGCAGACTGCTCGCCCCTACTAAGGCCGGATACCCCTGAACGCCGAGCGGGGAGCGGCCCGATTCCTTGGTCGGGGTGGGTCGGAAGGGTCCGGCACCCACATAGTCGAGCGCATCAGCGAACGGTTCGGCCGATCTCACGAGGTCCAAGGTCCCCGTGGTGTAACCGACGATCGCGTCGGGGCCCAGCATCGCCCGCGCATCACGCACCGGCAAATCCGTCAATCCGACGTGCACCCCGTGGACGTTCCCCCGCGCCCGTATGGCCGCCCAGGCAACATCGGCGCGGTCATCCACGACCACCCGCGTCGCGGGGTTCGCTCGACGAACCGCCTCGCCGACCTGCAAAACCAGGCTGAGCAGATCACGAGTGGACAATTCCTTGGCCCGTACCTGCACCATCCCGGCACCCGCCCCAGCGGCCGCTGCCGCAGTCTCGATGGTGTGCCGATCAATCCCCGACGTCACCAAATAGCACCGCAGGTCTAAAGTCATCTCATCTCCTATTTTGCGGTTCTCGCCGCCTTGTCAAGGGCGTCACGCAGCTGCACCCGAAAACTTCCGGGTCCGCCAGCACGCGCTGCTGCAACCTCCCCGGCCACGTCAGGCCCAGCATCAAGGAATTCCCGAGCCATCCGGGTACGTACCGGGGCTAGCCCGATAGTCGTCGAGTCGAGCACCCACGGGGTTCCTTCGGGCCGCGCGGCAACGGTGGCGGTAGGGCAATGGACCATCGGGGCCCGACGACACCCGCCCGCAGGGCAGCGCGTCCCTCAGAGGGCATCGACGTTCCAGCCGAGGCCCGGCGCGCAACAGACACAAGTATGGTCATGTGAATCTTTGTGCTGACGAGCTGGTCAGACCCGCAAAGCTTGGTCGAAGAACTCCAATTCGTGACGGCAGGCCGTCAGGTAGGCGTGGGCAGCGCGAGCCCTGGTGACGGCGGAGGCGTTCTGGAAGGCTTTCTCCACCAGACCGATGGTGTGTGACGCCCCCTCGACGAACTCGGGATCCCCATAGGTCTGCAACCATGAGGCGTAAGGGTGGTCGTCGGGAACGTGCGGAACCTTGGCACCCAAGTGTGCATAAAGCCAGAAACAAGGCAGTACCGCTGCCGTACCGACGACGTAGTCGTCACCCAATGCCCGGGCCAGCAGGAAGTCCGTGTAGGCCAAGGTCACCGGCCCGGCAACCACGTCGATGTGATCCCCTAGCCAAGAGCGGTGCAGTTCTGCCTCCTCCACAAGACACGCCTGAGAGGACTGCGCCCACCACACTGACTCCTCCGGGTCGACAGCACGAGCCGCCAAGGATGCCAAAGCTCGTGAATAGTAGGTGAGGTACTGAGCATCTTGCCCCAGGTAGAACTCGAAGGCCGGCTTCGACAAGGTGCCGTCGACGAGAACGGCAACAAAATCCGAGTCCTCAATGCGACGCGCGATGTCCCCACTTGCTTGCCACAGGGCCGTCGTCCATGGCCCGGCTGGAGCAACCACCGCGTCCGGTGCAGGCTCAGCCGATACAACCAACCCTTGTGGAGATTCCAATGGGTCGATGGGCGCGAACCACGCCACTGCTGAAGCGTCCTCGGCCAGCCGACGTGCTCGATGGGAGTGGTCCACCGGGCCGTGGCCCTTACCGACGTTCAGCGCCGACCCGTACTGAATCGCCTCGTGCAGCCAGTCGGTGACCCACGCCAGGGCATCCCCCGGGGTGTCACCGGCACCCAACCGGGTCGCCAAGGCTGAGGACAGTGAGCACCCGGTACCGTGGGTGTTGGTCGTCTCCACCCGCGCCGCCGGGGCGACGTGCATTGCTCCTTCCGTCGTCACCCACATATTGTCGACCCGCTGCGAATTCAAATGCCCGGTCTTGACGACGACGGCCGCTCCCGTCTCAGCCGCCCACCGACGAGCCTGCTCCACGGCCTGCTCCGGGGTCGTCGCCGGCTCGCTCTGGCACAGCACCGCGAGCTCCGGAATATTCGGGGTGATGACGGTCGCGCGGCGACAAAACTCGCGCATGGCAGCCTCTGCGTCGGGGGCAAGGAGGCGGTCCCCGCTGGTGGCGACCATTACCGGATCGACGACGACTACCAGCGGTCGATGCTCGTCGAGGAAGGTCGCAACCGCGTCAACGATCTCAGCGGTGCCGAGCATCCCGGTTTTGACGGCGTCGATTCTCACGTCATCGCTGACAGCGGCCAGTTGCTGGACCAGGAAGTCGGTCGGCGGGGTGTGGATGGCGCGCACCCCTTCGGTGTTCTGGGCCACCAAGGAGGTGACGACAGCCATCGCATATCCACCTGCCGCGATGATCGATTTGGTGTCGGCTGCGGTGCCAGCTCCCCCGGACGGATCGGTACCCGCAATTGACAGGACGCGGGGAATTGTTCCCCGCTCGGCAAGCGCATCACTAATGGTCATCTCGGACATCCCTTCGCCAGTACGAACTAGATCAGGTTCCACGGGTGTGATCTCAGCGCCACCGAGGCGCACCCCGTGTCCATGGGCCAGTATGCCACCCCACCACGACGTGCGCTCCGCCGCTGAAAACTGACCGAACACCCGTAAAACTCCTACAAAAGTCATTGCCAGGGGTCCATTAAGCGGTTATAGCGCTATCGTGGGAACTGGTCGGAAGTTCACCGGAGAACTTCCGACGAAGTCGTATGAGGAGCACGTCATGACGAACTTCCAAGACATTTATCAACACAGCTACCCGGTGAGTCCGGATGGCAACCCTTTCGTGCAGAACGACCTAGGCCGCTACACCCAGAACCATCCTGTTCCGCCCGATGACGTCGCTAAGCGCAAGACATACCTCGTCGGCTCTGGCATCGCCTCGCTTCTTGCTACTGCCTACTTGATTCGCGACGCCCAGATGCCTGGGGAGAACATCACCATCCTCGAGGAAATGTCAGAACCCGGCGGCGCGTTCGACGGAGCAGGGGATACGGAGAAAGGCTTCATCGCTCGCGGTGGTCGTGAGATGGGACAACACTTCGAGTGTTTCTGGGACATCATGAAAGACATCCCAGCCTTGGAGATGCCCGAACCCTACAGCGTTCTGGATGAATTCCGGATCGTGAACGAGAACGACCCCAACATCAATCCGTGTCGTATTATCAATAATCGCGATCACAAGCGCGACGCCTCAAAGATGGGGCTCAACAAGAAAGGCCAGCTCGACATCGTGAGGCTCTTGCTGGCCAAGGAGTCGGACACCTACTACAAGTCGATCGAGGACTGGTTCGACGAGGACTTCCTGCAGTCCACCTTCTACCTGCTGTGGAAGACGATGTTCGCCTTCGAGCAGTGGCAGTCCCTCACGGAGCTCAAACGGTACATGCACCGCTTCCTGCAGTATCTTCCCGGTTTCTCGAATCTGTCCTGTCTGCGATTCAGCCGCTACAACCAGCACGACTCCTTCGTCGTCCCGTTGGTGAAGTGGCTCACCGAAAAGGGCGTGAACTTCCAGTACGACACCCTCGTCTACGACGTCGACCTAGAGATCACCGCCCACCGCAAGATCGCCCGCGGCATCCTGTGGCGCGATAAGGAGGGTGGCGAGCATCGCATCGACATGTCCGCCAAGGACCTGGTGTTCGTGACCAACGGTTCACTTACCGAGTGCACCGGATACGGCGACATGGACACCCCCGCCCCTTACCACAAAGACATGCAGGCCGGCTGGGAGCTGTGGCGCAACCTGGTTCGCCGCTCCCCCGCGTTCGGACGTCCCGATGTCTTCTGCGGCGACGCTGACAAGACGGTGTGGCAATCAATCAGCTTCAACTTCATCGGTCGTGATCACCCGTTCCTCAAGAAGATCAAGGAGCTGACCGGCAACGATCCGTTGTCCGGGCGCACCGTCACCGGCGGCATCATCACCGCCGAGGACTCGTCGTGGTGCATCTCGCTGACGATGAATCGCCAGCCACAGTTCCACGGCCAGCCTGAAGACTGGGGCGTGGCATGGGCCTACGGGCTGTACCCGTTCGAGAAGGGCGACGTCGTCAACAAGACAATGCTGGAATGCACCGGCGAGGAGCTGCTCAAAGAGTACTGCTACCACTTCGGACTGCTCGACCAGTTCGAGGAGGTCAAGGCCCACACCAAGGTGCGAATCGCGACGATGCCGTGGATCACGGCCTTCTTCATGCCCCGCGGCAAGGGCGATCGCCCGGAGGTCATCCCGGACGGCTGCGTCAACCTGGCTTGCCTAGGCCAGTTCGTCGAAACCCCCGATGACTGCGTCTTCACCACCGAGGGTTCGGCACGCACCGCAATGATGGCCGTCTACGGCCTGCTCGACCTTGACCGTGACATCCCGCCGATCTGGCCAACCCAGTACGACATCCGCTCCCTGCTGGCCTCCGCCAAAACCCTCAACAATGGTCGCTTGCCCGGTAGCTGGCTGTTGTCGAAGCTATTGAAGAACACCTACTACGAGGACATCCTGCCGTGACGTCCTGACGATGCGGTTTCGGGGCGGTTGAATAACACCATGACCGCCCCGAACCGCGTTCCCTCCCGGTGCTTGTCCATCACCCGACTACGCGACCTACTGCTGGCCGATATCCCGGCCTCCCGTCTGGTCATCGCCTGTGACACGATCGGCGGCATCGGGCCGCGTCCCGACGATTCCTATCCGGCCGACCCGGTGTGGTGCGCCCACTTGGGAGCGCGAGTGCCGCTGCTGGAGGTGCTGTGCGCCGGTGCGCGTCCGCTTGTCCTCGTCGACACACTGTGCCAGGACAGTGCATCTGCTCAGCCCATGATTGCCGAATTCCGACGCTGTGCGCTCGACGCCGGGATCGACCCAGATGCGGTTACCGGATCGACGGAGGACAACGTCGCCACCACCCAAACCGGCGTCGGGGTGACGATTATCGGCGTCATGCACCACGAGGATGTGCCGAAGTCCCTAGACGGAGACGTCTTGGTGTGTGTCGGCGCTCCGATCTCGGCCCCTGACGA
>VNIV01000001.1_pt2 | contig 23779 bp, 19 predicted proteins | sample 7248611 | NCBI WGS metagenome assembly VNIV01 (sample SAMN12251775, study PRJNA551026) | human skin metagenome | isolation source: skin samples from healthy patients | host: Homo sapiens | place: France:Paris | reverse complement strand
ACGGAGCCTATAGCCAGGAAAACCGCGTAAAGGTTGGGGTTGGTGAGCCACGTCGCCGGCTGGCGATAAAGCCCTGGATGGTTCCGCCATGCCCCGTCGGCGTAAGTGCCCAAGTGTCGCGCGGTAAGGATTTCCCAGACGGCCAGCGGTGCCCCCACCCAGACTGCGACCGCCCAACCGATCGCAACATCGCGTAAGGCACGCTCACGACGTATGTGCCTATCCGAGATAAGTCTCGCCACTGACCATGCCCCCGCCAGGGCAAGACCGGCCCCCATCAGACTCGAAAGGTCCCGACGCGGGCCCAGCCTCATAGCACCTACCACACCGGTTACGGCCCACGCCACCGCAACGACCACGATGGCGCAAGCTGCGCGACTGAATCGTCGCACCCAGATGGGATAAATCCATCCCGTCACTGCGCACCCGACTAGCAACACCACCAAGATGCGGTAGCCGAACACTCTTCCACTGCCGGCCCAGGGCCCCAGGAGGGCTGCCGGAGGCAACAGCACCAACAGCCCCTCGACGATCTTGTCGAGGAAGCTGCCGGAGTACTCAGGCCTCCCCGTCACCAACGACGATGACCTCGACGTCTCCCCATACGGCTGGATCGACGACGTGACGACCGTCGACGAGCACCTTGATACCCGGCAGGTCCGCCGGGGTCAGTTCGGCGTACTCGGGATGGTCGGCCTGCAGTAGGGCGCCGTCAACCGGATCGCCGATGTGGTAGGCCTTAAAGCCGAACTTGCCGAGCTCCTCGTCGGTGAACATCGGGTCGTGGACGCTGACGTCAGCGCCAGCCTTGGCGAGGATGTCAACAGTCGGGAAAACCCCGGAGAAAGCAGTTTCCTTGACCTTGCCCCGATAGGAAGCGCCAAGGACGACAATCTTTTTACCGGACAGATCACCGAGCACCGAGGCGGCCTGGTCGACGCAGTACTGGGGCATCGTCATGTTGGCCTCGCGGGCAGTGCGGACGATGGTGGCGTCCGGGTCGGTCCATAGGTAGAGGCGCGGGTAGACGGGGATGCAATGACCTCCGACGGCAATGCCGGGACGGTGAATGTGGGAGTAGGGCTGCGAGTTGCAGGCGTCAATGACCTTGTAGACGTCGATGCCGTTGGCCGCAGCGTACTTGCCGAACTGATTGGCCAGGCCAATGTTGACGTCACGGTAGGTGGTCTCGGCAAGTTTGGCCATCTCAGCGGCCTCAGCGGTGCCCATGTCCCAGACGCCGTTGGCGCGAGGAAGGTCGTCACGGTCGTCGAAGTCGAGAACTTGCTGGTAGAAGTCGATGCCCTTGGCAGTGCCCTCGTCGTTCAAGCCGCCGACGAGTTTCGGGTAACGACGCAGGTCAGCGAAGACGCGACCAGTGAGAACGCGCTCCGGGGAAAAGACGAGGTGGAAATCTTTGCCTTCACTCAGACCAGAGATCTCCTCGATCATGGGCTTCCAGCGATTGCGGGTGGTGCCGACCGGCAGGGTGGTCTCGTAGGAGATGAGGGTGCCGGGGGTGAGGTGCTCGGCCAGCGACTTGGTGGCATTTTCCATCCAGCCGAAGTCCGGTTCCCAGGTCTCGTCGTTAACGAAGAGCGGGACGACGAGAACTATCGCGTCGGCGCCGGGGATGGCCTGGGAGTAGTCGGTGGTGGCGGTGAGCTTGCCTGCCGGGACAAGCTTCTTCAACTTCTCGTCAAGAAAGGCCTCACCGGGAAAAGGCTCATTGCCCTTGTTGATCTCGTCCACGACGCGCTGCTGCACGTCGACGCCGATGACGTCGTGACCCTTCTCGGCGAACTGCACGGCCAGGGGAAGCCCGATCTTGCCCATGGCGACGACGGCAATTTTCATTCCTGAACTCCTTGGGATTCGCGAATACTCCGTCAGTCTATCCGGGTACGGCACCTAGACGAGTCCGTGTTATGCTCACGCCGTCGCAAAGACGCTCGCACCAGGCCCCGACAAGGCCTTTCGCAATCCGCAGTTGCGTCGAGTGGTATTCCCAAGGAGAGCCCGTGTATCCCGCCGAAAGACACAAGTGGCTGATCGATACTGCCCGCGAGACCGGTCGAGTATCGGTTGCTGAAGCCTCCACTGCACTAGGAGTTGTCCCCGAGACCATTCGCCGTGACCTCGACCAGTTGTGCAATCAGAAAATGCTGCGGCGGGTACACGGTGGCGCTATCCCGATCGAGTTCGACCTGCTGGGCGACCAGCCCCTCGCCACCCGAGACTCCTCGGCAGTGACGCAGAAGGAACAAATCGCCCGGGCGGCACTATCCCATCTACCTAGTGACAAGGGGTCAATCATCCTCGACGCCGGGTCGACAACCGGCCGGTTAGCGTCGATCATGCCCTCCACAAGGCGATTCACCGTCTTTACGAACTCCTCCCCGATCGCCAGTACGGTGGCTACCCACAGCAACTGTGACGTCCACCTGCTGGGAGGACGACTGCGCCCCACCACTCAGGCCACCGTCGGTAACGTTGACGCCATTTCCCGACTCCGCGTCGACGTTGCCTTCATGGGCACCAACGGCATTTCCCCGACGCACGGCTTATCCACTCCTGACGCCGATGAAGTCGCAACTAAGGCAGCAATGGTCGCGAGCGCCCATCACGTCGTGGTTCTCGCCGATTCTCGGAAGATGGGTGCGGAATCGACGATGAGGTTCGCAGAGCTGGGCGACGTTGACGTCATCATCACCGACTCTGGGGTGACTCCTCACCAAGTCGAGATGCTACACAAGGCTGGCGTCGAAATCGTCATCGCCTGACATCGACCGCTGGTAACCAGCGACACAGCCCCCTTCTGCTGGAGAGCATCACACCGGACGCCACGAACACCGCTTCGATAAGCTCCACCGCGCGGTGTGGAAATCTGGGTGATGATCGCGTCAGCACCCATCGCCCATGGCAGTACCCCACGTCGTAACCCGGATTGCCACATCGATGTTTGGACCACCTATGCCAGCCCTCGCTCCGAGAAACCTACACAACAAATGTCCGTATTAGTGTGTTTACGAACTAGAGTGTCACACATCCCAACATTGATGGTTCTCTCGGGCCCGAGGAACCGTTGGCCAAAGCCGAAGGAGTCCACGTGATCGTCACCGTCACGCTCAACCCGAGCATTGACCGCACAGCGCCCATAGCTGGGCCGCTGCGGCGCGGGCAGGTGAACCGACTCGGCAGTTCCACCGAGGTCGCCGCCGGTAAGGGGGTCAACATCTCACGAGTCCTTCGTGGGGCTGGAATCGAAACCTGCGCCGTGGTGCCAGCCGGAGCCAAGGGCCGCCTGACCCTCGGCCTCAACCACGACGACATCCCGCACCAAGTTGTACCCGTTGCGGCAGCGGTGAGAACCAACCTCACCATCACCGAACCTGACGGCACTACAACCAAGATCAATGAGCCCGGAGCCGACCTCAGTCCTGAGGAGCTGACCGCAGTTGAGGAGGCCATCGTCGAGAAGTCCTCCGGCGCGCAATGGGTCGTACTGTCAGGATCCTTACCCCCGGGCGTACCCACACATTGGTATGCCACAATGACCGACCGCCTCCATGAGGTCGGCGTCAAGGTCGCCGTCGACACCTCCGATCAACCCCTCCAAGAACTGGCGGCCCGCCTCCCCGACTGTGCCCCTGACCTCGTCAAGCCGAACTCCGTCGAACTCGGCCAACTATGCGGGATTGACGGCGACTCCCTCGAGTCTGCTGCCACAAGGGGACAGTTCGACGACGTTGTCGTGGCCGCCCGAGGTCTGCACGGCATCGCCGAGGTAATCGTCACCTTGGGCGGGACCGGCGCTCTGCTCATCACCGAACACGACGCCTGGCACGCCCGGCCAGAGCCGGTCAAGGTGAAGTCGACTGTTGGCGCCGGAGACTCCTCCCTGGCCGGATTCCTGCTGGCGCGCACCCGCGGCGACCAGCCCGAAAACTGTCTGCGCGCCGCCGTGGCGTGGGGCACAGCAGCCGCCGCTCTACCGGGGTCAACCATGCCAACCCCGTCACAGGCCGACGCCATTCACGTCAGCCTCACCCACCTGTAAGGAGAACCGATGAGCACTCCTCTCATTACCCCGGAATTAGTATCTCTTGACGCCAACCTCGGCTCGACCAAAACCGAGGTCATCACCTCAGTCGCCGGACTCATTGCTGCCGCTGGACGCGCCGATGCTGACGGCCTCGCCCACGACACTCTGGACCGCGAGTCCAAAAGTCCGACTGGTATGCCCGGTGGGTTCGCCATCCCCCACTGCCGCTCAGCCGCGGTATCTCAGGTATCCCTGGGGTTCGCCCGGCTGTCGCCCGCTGTCGACTTCAATGGACCTGACGGCCCGGCCGACCTCATCTTTATGATCGCGGCCTCCGAAGACGGCGGCGCGGACCATATGAAACTTCTGACCAAGCTGGCTCGCGCCCTCGTCAATCCTGAGTTCGTCGAACAGTTGCGCCAGGCCCCCGACGCGCAAACCGTCGTCGACCTCATCGGTGGGGTCGTCGAGCCGAAGGAAGAAGCCTCGACCTCATCTGCAACGGCCCTCCCCGCTCCTGGGCACGCCGCGGTGACCAATGCCGCCTCCGATACGCCCCGCATCGTCGCCATTACGGCCTGTCCCACCGGCATCGCCCACACCTACATGGCAGCCGACTATCTGAGGGCTGCTGGAAAGAAGCTGGGTGTTGACGTCAAGGTCGAGCCCCAAGGGTCCACCGCCACCGAGCCTCTCAGCACCGGCGACATCGAGGGTGCTGACGCTGTCATTTTCGCCACCGACGTTGGCGTCAAGGGCCGGGAGCGCTTCGCCGGCAAGCCGGTCATTGAGTCCGGGGTGAAGCGGGCCGTCGACGAGCCTGAGAAGATGGTTTCGGAGGCCGTCGCCGCTTCCAAAGACCCACACGCCCATCGGGTCCCCGCTGGCCATGGCGAACAGCAGGAGCCCGAGCAGGCTGGATCTCACATTGGCTGGGGCAAGCGCATCCAGCAGGCCCTCATGACGGGCGTGTCCTACATGATTCCGTTCGTCGCCGCGGGTGGTCTGCTCATCGCCCTGGGATTCCTCTTCGGCGGGTATGAGATTGCCAAGGACGGCATGGATATTGCCTTGCACAACACCTTCAACAACTTGCCAACGCCAACCGCCCATGCTCTAGGTGGGTCAGCCACCATGACCTACATCGGCGCGGTCCTTTTCGCCGTCGGGCAAGCGGCTTTCGGCTTCTTGCTACCTGCCCTGGCTGGGTATATCGGCTTCGGCCTGGCAGACCGCCCCGGCATCGCCCCCGGTTTCGTAGCGGGTGCCGTCGCTGGGGTGACCGGGGCGGGATTCATCGGTGCCATCATCGGTGGTCTGCTCGGCGGTTTCGTCGCCTACTGGTTCACCCGTCTCAACCCGCCGCGCTGGCTGCGTGGCCTCATGCCGGTTGTCATCATCCCGCTCGTCGGGTCCCTAGTCGCCGGTGGGTTGATGTATGTCGTACTGGGACGTCCGCTGGCAGCCTTGACGAACGCCCTCAACAACTGGCTAGGCGGCATGAGCGGCGCCTCAGCCGTCATCCTCGGAATCGTCCTGGGACTCATGATGTGCTCTGACCTGGGCGGCCCCATCAACAAGGCGGCTTACCTCTTCGCGACAACGAACCTCGCGGTCACCAACGTCGGATCCCTCAAAGTGATGGCCGCCGTCATGGCTGCCGGGATGGTTCCCCCGCTGGCCATGGCGCTATCGACGACCCTGCGTCCGAAGCTCTACCAGCCTGCCGAGCGTGAAAACGGCACTGCTGCCTGGCTGCTGGGAGCCTCCTTCATCTCCGAGGGCGCTATCCCGTTCGCAGCTGCGGATCCGCTACGAGTGATTCCCTCAATGATGGTCGGAGGCGCAATCACCGGTGCCCTGTCAATGGCTCTGGGGGCCGCTTCTAAAGCTCCCCATGGCGGAATCTTCGTCTTCTTTGCCATTGATCGGGTCTGGGCCTTCATCCTGGCCATTGTCGTCGGCACCCTCGTGGCAGCCTTGCTCGTAACCGCTCTCAAAGCCTCAGCTCGGCGCAAGGCCGCGGCTGCCGCGTAAAATTTCCACACCACAACCCCGAAAGGAACACCATCGTGGCCAGCAAAACCGTTAAGGTCGGATCCTCTGTCGGACTCCACGCCCGCCCCGCCGCCGTCATCTCGCAGGAGGCTGCCAAGCTCAGTTCAACCGTCACCCTAGCTACCGAGGGAGGCGAGCCAATTGACGCCAAGTCCGTGCTGCTCATCATGACCCTCGGTGCCAGCGCAGGTGACCCAGTGACGGTCGCCGGCGATAACGAGGACGACGTCAACACCATTGCCGACCTGGTTGCCTCTAACCTCGACGCCTGAGCCAGCCTCCACGATGGGGCCGCTGTCATCGTGACTCGGCCCCACAGGCACCAATGTCGAACCTCAAAAAGTGGCCACCGATCCGGAGTCGACGCGGTAGTTCGATCCGTTAACGAAGGAAGCCTTGTCCGAACATAGGAAAGCGATGACGGCAGCCACCTCCTCAGGCTCGCCGCGCCGCTTGAGCTCCATATAGGGGCGCTCCTGGTCAAGGAAGGACTCGATGGCCTCGTCAAAGCTAACGCCAAGCTCCTTGGACCGCTTATTCATCATGGCGTCAGTCATCGGGGTATGGATGAAGGCTGGAGAAACGGCGTTGACGAGGAGTCCCTCACGGGCATAGGTCCGCGACAAACCCTTAGCCAGAGCCAATACTCCGGCCTTGGCAGCGCAGTAGGGGATCTCGTCGTCGTAGGGCTGGACGCCGTCCTCAGAGGCCAGCAGCACGACACGCCCCCAGCCACCCGTGCGCAAGTCATCGAGGAACTCGCGCAGCACCCGCACCGGACCCATGAGGTCAATGTCAAGGGTGGAACGCCAGCCCTCCTCATCGATCTCGTGGAACTTACCCTGGGCCCCGGTCACGCCGGCCGACTGGACGAGGATGTCGATCGGACCGAGGGCGTCCTTCACTTGCTGGTGCAGCTTCGCCAGAGAGTCAGCGTCAGTGACGTCGGCCGGGAGGGCGACGAGACGGTCATCAGCGACGTCGAGAGCCTGCGCAGCCTGGGTGAGTTCGTCAGAGTCGAGGTCGGTGATGGCAACTTTGGCTCCCTCGGCGAGGAGGAGTTTCGCGGTGTGCCAGCCAATACCCGAATCAGCGCCAGTGATGAGCGCAGTGCGTCCGTTGAGTCCAAGATCCATGATTCCTCCTCGTGGTTAGCTGATGGCAGTCGATAGGTCCTCAGGCGGATCGGCAAGCACTGTGACGGCCTTGTCGGTGCGTCCGGGAAGGTTCCACAGCAGCACACCGACAGGCTTGCCGTCGGACAGGTAATAGACGACCTGCCCATCCCCAGCTTCCACTGATGTGGTCGCGAGGCTGGAGTCGAGGGTGCCGACTGCCTCCCAGCGCACCCCAAAGACTTGTGAGTACATCATCGGGGTATGGGTGTAGGAGTCTTTTGATCCCGCCATGATGCGGCCGGCCGCCTTGCCCATCGCGATGGCATTGTCCACATGCTCGACGCGGGTGCGGCCCAACACCGGGTCCGGGTAATTGGCGATGTCTCCGGCGGCCCAGATGGCCGGATCGTTGGTGCGCAACTGCTCATCAACGACGACCCCATCATTAACGGTAAGGCCTGCTTCCTCGGCCAGTTTGGTGACCGGGGATGCCCCCAAACCCGCAATAACATCGTCAGCCTGGAGGATAGTGCCGTCATCGAGGGTGACCTCGGCCACTTCATGTTTGCGCACCGAACAGACGCGCTTCCCAGTGACGAGGTGCACCCCAGCATCGGCGAAAAGCTTCTGGTACTCAGACGCAATCTGGGCCGGGAATTGCGAACCACCCAGCGTCGGATCGGGGGTGACGAGGGTGACCTCGCAGCCCTGCTGGACGAGGCCCGCAGCAAGCTCGGCACCGATATATCCGCCGCCGACGACCACGAACTGGTGACCGGGCTGGGCCAGCGCACGCAGCTTCTGGTAGTCCCGAGCAGACCGAAAGTAGAGGACGGCATCGCCGTCATCGTCAATGCGCGACGGGACGAGGCCGGTAACGAGCAACAACTTCTGGTAGCCGAATACCTGGCCGGAAGCGGTCAGGACGGTCTTGCCGTCACGGTCAATGCTGAGCACCTCAGTGCCGAGCCGCAATTCCGCGCCGGTGTCTGCAACGGTAGCGAGGTCGGCCTGGTCCCAGGTGAACTCAGGGTCGGTCCACAGCTTCTTGCTCAGCGCTGGCCGAGGATACGGGGCGTCGACGTCAGCGCTGAGGATGGCGATCGACCCTTTCTTGTCGATGTCGCGGATACCGCGGGCGGCAGAATCAGCGGCCATCCCGCCACCGACAATGAGGTACTGGTACGTCGTCATATCTGCTCCCAGGATGGGGTTCATCGTCGAAACGATGCGTACACCGACCACGGTAACCTGCCGACCCTGCCTCTTCGAGGGTTCCAGCGAGCTTTTCGCACTAGGCCAAGCTTCGTATGGCATATCGGCACGCAACGGCATGTCTTGCCACGAGGGGTGGCAGCCGTCGCCACCAGAAACCGGATTACCACACCACGCGTAAACCCCCTGACAAGGCACGAGGCCCGCCCCAGACGGGACGGACCTCGCAATGGGTTGGGAGCGAGGTCAGGCGTCACCCTCCTCGGCAACGGAGTCGACATCCTTCATCTTCGCCTGGGTCCATGGGGCGATCACGAAGAGCACCACCGCTACAAGGATCGTCACGATACCTAGGCTGTAGTAGAACACCACGTCACCAAGGTTCTTGGTGCGCTCGATCGTCACCGAGGCGAGGCCCTGGCCACAGGCTGAGGCGAGCAGCCACAGGGTCATGTTCTGGGATGCGAACTTTTTCGGGGCTAGCTTGGTCGCGGTCGACAGACCGATCGGGTTCATGAACAGCTCAGCAACAGTCTGAATGACGAACACCACCGCCAGGAACCACCACGGTGCGAGTCTGTTCCCACCTGGCCAACTCCGGAAACCGAATCCCATGATGAGGGCGGTTATACCGATGATGAACACCGAAATGGCGAACTTCTGCGGGGTATTGGGGAACTTCCCTTCCCTGCGCCGGAACCACATGCCTAGCAGGCCGGCCAGGATCAAGACTGCGGCCGGGTTGATGGTTTGGTACTGCTCAGGCTCCACCGACCACGACCCGACGATGTGTCCGTCGGTGTTGTCCTTAGCAAAAGTGGCCATCTTGCCGGCCGCCTGCTCGAAGATCATGGTGAACAGCACTTGGCCAACCCACAACGGCACAAATGCCCATAAATGGCCACGCTCACGATCAGAGACCTTCGGGGAGCGGAACATCGTCAAGAAGTAGCTCAGTGCCGTCACCGAGGCAAAGGCGAACAGAGCGTAGGCGATGGCCGAGGTCCACTCGCCCAGCAAGGCTTTGAAACCGATGGCAAGGACGGCACCGACGACGGCAATACCCAACGCGCGGAGCACCATCCGGCGACCCTCGCCGGGGGCCAGCGGATTGGGGATGTCGAAGGCGAACTCACGCAGTTTGGAACGACCGTGGAAGAAGGCGATCAGCCCCAGAGCCATACCGATAGCAGCGGCAATGAAACCTACGTGGTAGCCGTAATGGTCCTTGAGGAGGCCGGTGACGATCGGCGCGAAGAGAGATCCAATATTGATCGACATGTAGAAGTACAGGAAACCTTGATCGCGGCGGGGGTCGCCGTCATCGTAGAGACCTCCTACCACCGTGGAGAGGTTCGGCTTAATAAAACCTGTGCCAATGGCGATGCAGATGAGGCCGATCCATGACGTCACCACCTGCGGAATCGCCAGGATGACGTGACCCGTCATGATGATGAGACCGCCGCACAGGGTGGACATCCACGGCCCGAGGATGCGGTCAGCGAAAATACCGCCAGGAATCGTCATCAACAACACTGCGGCGCCGTAGGAAGCCATAACAACCTGGCCGGCGTTGATCGGCAATCCCAGCCCGCCATGGGCCAAAGTGTCGGTGATGAAGTAGACGAGGATGGCGCGCATGCCATACCACGAGAACCGCTCCCACATTTCTACCTGGAGCATCCACGGCAAACCGCCGGGGTGGCCCAAGAATGACTTGTCGTCACGCGAGGGTCCTGTCACCAGATGCTTAGGCCGAAAACCTCGTGCTTTGGTGGCGGCGGCGACGCCTTCCGCGTCGACATCAAGCGGTTCGAGGGACATTTTCCCTTCCTTTCCGATGTTATGAGGCACCACGAGGTCCTCCAAGACAATGGTTCGGAACTCCCCCCAGGGGATGACCGACCTGTGCCTAGACAGTGGTGCCTGTGTTCATCGCATCGCGACAGCGTCGTCACAAGTGTGAATAATGACGAAGATAGGCTAGTACGAAAGTACTACTCGCGCGCGACCAAAAGTTATTTATTCTCAGGCGTACTTCTCCTCGCGGTAGCCTGAATCACCCTCGACGTCCGCATCACCGGTGGTCACTAACCGGCAGAGTGCCAAGGTGAAGATCCACCAGAACAGAGCTACTGGGAAGTTCTTGATGAGGTAGGTGTCCATGAGGAAAGCCGGCATTGTTGCGAGCACGCCCAAGGATAAAAGCGGATAGCCTCCGCGAATTCCCTTGACACACACCGCGATGACAGTTCCCAGGCAGACCAAAATCAGGGCCAGCCCGATCACACCAAGCTCACCGACAACCTGGACGATGAGGCTGTGGGCGTGTGGGAGGCTGTAACCATAAAGAGTTCGGCGCATCCCGTGGGATGATTCGGGCATAAAGGTGGACTCGACAGCAAACCACGGCCAGATTGTTCCGTACCCGGTTCCCACCAAGAAATGACTCGGCGAATCCACAACAACACGTCCCGCCAATGCCCAAGTTCGCGCACGCGCCGGATCGACAAGAGACCCAGAACGGACCGTCGTCACTAGCCATATGGCTACCCCTGATGTCACGATTCCCAACACTGCGATGACGGTCCGCTGTTTTCGGCTGCGCGTCCGGTAAGAACGTCCGAAAAATACCAGCCCGATGACGAATAGTGCCAGGCTAATGGTTCCGGCGCGAGACCCGGATGCTGCCAAACAGGCAAGATGGCTGACAGCAGCCACGCTGGAGAGAATCCGGTGGCGGTGTCGTATCACGGCGTCCACAGCAACGGCCAGGGCCAGGATGAGAAGGACGTGACAGATGGCGGCCCCACCGAGTCTGGTGGCAACCCGCCATCCGGTGGTATTGCCTTCGACGTACTCACGAACAAGGTCAATTGGGTTAGCGATGGCCATCAGCATCGACAACCGCCACAGCGCGCCTTCAAGGTTCCCGACCGCGATCATCCGGCACGCGAAAATAGCCACGAGAAGGGTAACCGTCGCCTCCGCCAGAGGCATCACTAGGGCATATAGCGGAAGATCCCGGGTAACTCCCATGGAATCGTCGTAGATGAGATGTTCGTGAAACGGGATTGAGACCGCAGCCCATACCAATAGCGCCACGAAACTGCACGTCACGATAGTGAGGGAACGAGACCACTCGCGCGGCGACGGCACCCCTCGAACATCCCGCACGATGCACAACGCTTCGAGTACCAGTGCCGCTACAGCAAACAGCGGGAGCATCAACTGGCATGCGCCATTATCAAAGACAGGCTGGGCCACCGTTACGAAGGTGCAGGTGACGAAAAGACACGCGACGATGACCTCAGCTGCCCCGCTGAACCATTGGATGGGGGCAACCGAGCGCAATAATGTTACGGCCGAGGAGCCGTCTGGGGAATCATGGAGACGAAAGATGGGAGTCATCCTACCTGTGGGGCAGCTGGCCGCTCCGGGGCGCAGGGAAAATCGAGCAGAGATGTGAGAATCGGGCCGGACCTTAGCGGCCCGGCCCGACTACTGTTACGTCAGGAGATCTTGACGAACTCGCCGGTCGCGGCGGAGGTGATCATCGCCTCGCACACCTGGACGACCGTGGCGCCCTGGGTCATCGTCACGATGTCGGATTCCTTGCCCAGCACCGCGTCACGGAAGTTTTCATGCTCGGTGCGTAGTGGTTCGGGCTTCGGGATCGCGAATCTGGTCACGTCACCCTCGGCAACACCACGGAAGTTAGCGATATCGTCCCATACCGTCGCAACCTTGGCGTTGGAGTAGAAGGTGAGGTCGGCGGTCAGAGTGTCCGCGACGAACATACCCTTCTCGCCGGTCACGAAGGTGCGACGCTCCTTAGTCGGGGTCAGCCAGTTGACGAGGTGGTTGCTCATGAGCCCGCCCGAGAGCTGGCAAGTCGCCGAGACCATATCCTCGTAATCGCGGCCAGCCTTGAACATGGTGCGAGCGGCGACCAACTCGAACTCACGCTGGGTAACCCACGCGGTGAGGTCAATGTCGTGGCTAGCGAGGTCCTTGACAACGCCGACGTCAGCGATACGGGCCGGGAATGGCCCCTGACGGCGGGTAGCCACCTGGTAGAGGTCACCGAGGTCGCCGTTCTCCAGACGCTTACGCAACGACTGCAAAGCCGGGTTGTATCGCTCGATATGGCCGACCGCGCCCACCAGACCCTTGCTCTCAAAGGCCTCAGCCAGACGAGTCGCAGCCGCAGTGTCGTAGGCCAGCGGCTTCTCGATGAGGGCGTGGACCCCCGCCTCAGCCAGCTTGAGACCGATCTCCTCGTGGAACTTCGTCGGGGCAGCGACGACACAGTAGTCGATACCAGTCTCGATGACCGCATCGACGTCGGGGAGAACGGGTAGGTCACCGGCGACTCCAAACGGGTCCTTGCCGGAGGCATCCGCGATCGCGACCAGATCGACGCCGTCGATGGCGCGCAGGTTGCGGACGTGGTTCTTGCCCATCGAACCGATGCCGACCATGCCGGCGCGCAGATTCGCCATCAGGCACCTGCTTTCGCGCAGGTATTGACAGCGGCAACGATGCGCTCACGGTCAGCCTGGGACAGCGAGGGATGGACCGGCAGTGAGACACACTCGGCGGCAACCTTCTCGGTGTTCGGCAGCTCCAGGCCCGGGGCGTAGGGGGCCAGCGACGGCAGCCGGTGGTTCGGAATCGGGTAGTAGACACCCGAGCCAACCTGGTGTTCCTCTTTGAGAGCGGTGACGAAACGGTCACGCTCCTCACCAGTAGCTCCCTCAAGACGAATCGTGTACTGGTGGTACACGTGCACATAACCCTCCGGCACGGCGGGGGTGATGGCCTCGGTGATGTTGGACGACAGGAACGCCGCGTTCTCCTGGCGGGTCTTGGTCCAGCCGGCCAGCTTGGTCAACTGCACCCGTCCGATGGAAGCGTGGATGTCAGTCATGCGGTTGTTGAGACCAACGTACTCGTTGGCGTAACGCTTCTCCATGCCCTGGTTGCGGAGCATGGCAGCCTTACGGGCGATCTCCGGGTCGGAGGTGGTGATCATGCCACCCTCGCCCGAGGTCATGTTCTTCGTCGGGTAGAAGGAGAAAGCTCCAAAGGTGCCAAAAGTACCGACATGCTTGCCGTCGATGCTGGCAGCGTGGGCTTGGGCACAATCCTCGAAGATCTTGAGACCGTGCTTTGTGGCGATCGCGACGATTTCGGCCATGTTAGCCGGGAGACCATAGAGGTGCACCGGCATGATCGCGGCGGTCTTGTCGGTAATAGAGGCCTCGATGGAAGCCGGGTCGAGGGTAAACGTGACCGGGTCGACGTCAGCGAACACCGGCTTGGCGCCGGATAGGGCTACCGAGTTGCCGGTAGCGGCGAAAGTGAAGGAAGGGACGATGACCTCGTCGCCCTCACCGATGCCAGAGGCCAGCAGGCCAATGTGGAGGGCCGAGGTTCCCGAGTTGACGGCGACGCAGTGAACCCCGTCGACGACCTGGGAGGAGAACTCGTCCTCGAAGGCGTGGACCTGGGGGCCCTGGGCGACCATGCCGGAGGCAATAACCTCGTCGACGGCCTTACGCTCGTCATCGCCGAGGATCGGCTTAGCGGGAGGAATGAACTGGGCGGTCACGTGAAAGCTCCTAACTATTCGGACGGAAGGTCCGGTTTGTGGGCGCCGTAGCACCCACGAGGGGGTATTGGGGGACGACGGCCTTAGGCCTGCTCGCCCTCGCTAACCAGGGTCAGCGTATCGGTGGCAGGATCCTCGACGAACCGGTCTCCGGTACGCGAGTCGATCCACTTGTTCTCACCGTCGGGATCTAGCGGGAATCCGGAACGGCCCACCCACTTAATGCGACGGGCCGGGACGCCGGCCACCAAGGCATATGCCGGGACATCCTTGGTGACGACCGAGCCGGCAGCCACCGTGGCCCACTCACCAATAGTGACAGGCGCAATGCACACCGAACGGGCGCCAACAGAGCAGCCACGCTTGCAGGTCACACCCACCTGCTCCCAGTCGTCAGCAGATTTGAGGGAGCCGTCGGGGTTGATAGCCCGCGGGAAGTGGTCGTTGGTAAGCACCACTGCCGGTCCGATGAATACCCCGTCTTCCAGCTTCGCGGGCTCGTAAACCAACGCGTAATTCTGGATCTTGCAGTTGTCGCCAACGTGGACGCCCTCGCCGATGTAGGCACCGCGGCCCACGACGACGTTCTGCCCGAGGACGGCCTCGCTGCGAACTTGGGAAAGATGCCAGATCGACGAACCGTCGCCGATGGTCACACCGTCGTCCAAGTCGGCGGTGTCGATGATCCGTGGTTCACCCATGTGGGACGCCTTTCATGCCGGTTACATCAAGGCCAGCTTACTCGTGCTAGCCCGACAGGCCCGTCGCCCCTGCACGGCGACGCCGAAAATCCGGCGTGGCGGCCCGCCTTCCAACCAATTTAACGCGCGGGTATCACCCGTCTGCTTAGCTGAGCTGTGTAGCATGCACTAACGTGAGCAGCCTTCCCTCTGAACCCACCGTCGCACAATCCGGGTCCTCCGCCATTGAGCGCGAGGCCACCACGGATTCCTCTAACCAGCCACCGCGCCCGCGCGACCCGGGACAGCCGATCGATCTACTCGGGTTCCTTAAGGGACTGGGGCACCACTGGCTCGCTGGCCTCATAACCTTCATTGTCGCCGCCGGGCTTCTCGTCGGCTATTCCCTCCTCATGGCACCCAAGAACACCGTCGGAACGGTCGCTGCCCATGCCCATGTGATGGTCACGCTGCCCGAGCCACGCACCGAGGCCCAGGCCACTGTCGAGTCAGCTACCGTCGGCCAGATCATGAGCAACTACGTCGCTCTCACCACCCCGGACCCCATCGTCAACACCGCCGTGAAGTATCTCCATGACGGAACAACCGCAGACGACCTCAAGGCGGGCGCCTCGGTGTATTGGGGCGGGGGCGGCACTGTCATTGCGGTCTACGCCATGGGAACCAACCAAAACCAGGCCATCGAGCGCGCCAACGCCTACGCCCGCGCATTCGCCGAAAAGGCGAACGACCTGGTTCCCAGTTCTCTCGCTAGCCTCCCGCAGCCGAAGCTAACGATCGTCCAGCCGGCCTTCCCATCGGACCCCAACCCGAACGCTCCAGCAACCAACAAGAACAGCACCAAGCTCTCCTCCCCGATGGTGGGAGTGGCCGCCGGCCTGATCCTCGGACTGGTCGTCATGGGCGTTCTGGAATACCGCTCCTCACGCCGCTCCAGGGCCTCCCGCTGACCGTTCGGCTTGCGTCACCGCATCCGGACCATACCTAGTGTCGGACGTCCGGCATCGTTTGCTGCGACAGTCTCTGCAGTGATGCAGCTAGCCGCAACAAGGTAGAGCCAGGTCACGTGATACCGCAGGGTTGATGACGGAACGACGCCGAGCACAGGGAAAAGCATTACGACGGTGAGCCCGAAGGCCGCCCGCCAGTCGGCCACAGGTCGACGCGGCAAGAACCCACGGACCAGAATCCACAACCAACAGACAACGAAAAGGATCATCGCGATCGCTCCGTAGCGGAGGACGATCTCCAATAGCAAATTGTGCGGATCCATGAGAACGTGTCCGTACAGAGCCGACGCCCGGGCTTGATACTCCGACAGTGAGCCGTATCCGAGGAGCAGGGCGGCCGGGTTAGACAACGTCATCGACAATGCGTTGGCCATGATAGTGCCACGCTCCGCTGTGGAGTGATCCTGGACGTACGGACTCATCCACAGCCCGGTACCCAGCACGATGACAAGCGCTCCACCCCAGACGAAGGCACGCACCCCCATAGCGGCTGTATGGAGACGGCGAACGTTGAGGACAAACAACAGCATGACGGCACAGATGCAGCCAAAGAGGGCGCCTCGCGACCCGCCAATGAGGATCATCACCAGACACGTCGCCAGGACGAACAACCGTCCGAGACGAATCGCACCTCTTCGCGGGTTGAACCACAGCCGGGCCAGCACAGCAGTGAAAAGCATCGCCATGACGACGCCGTAATCGTTGTAGTTGGGGTAGGTTGCAGTAACAACCCATCGATTCTTTGACACCGCACCCAGCGTGTTGGCCCGCGGGTAGAGCAGTGGCAGCAGCTTGACACCGGTCACGATCTCTCCCATGCCAATAAGCCAAACGAGGATTGCACCCCAGTACAGGCCGCTAAGGACCTGACGAGCCGTCCTACCTGGCTCAGCTGACCGGAACACCACGAGGGTCACACCTATAACCGCGAGCATGATGAAGGCGCTGTTCCCGGTGTCGGTTAGGAGTCCGGGATGGAAAAGTGCCACGGCCATCCCGGAAGCCACCATGCAGCACACCTCGACCGCAACGAGAGGGGTCACCCTGAGGCTGGAAGCAAACCGTGTCTGCACCGCCAGGATGACCCACGGCACGATCAGGAAGAGGAGGAATCCCATGGGCAGCCGCATTACCAGCACGGCAGCGACCGCGCCCAGCCACACCCCTGACGTGGCCCGACTCGCCATCTCCTGACGGTCTAACGGCCGTGCTGCCGTTCGTTCGGCGACGCTCATCGTTGATCCACCGCAGCCAGGGCCGTGACCAGCTCCTCCACCCGGGCTGCCCAGGTGTGCTGGTCCCGTGCGGCCATGACCCGGTCGCGAGCTGCATCAACCCGCTCCGGATGTTGGGTGAGCTGTTCCAGGAGGGCCGCGAACTCGTCCACGGAAGCCTGCACCGTCCACCCCAGTTCGTCGCGCGTCACGACATCCCCGACGAAGGTGCCCTCGGTGGCAATGATCGGCTTCCCGTTGCCGATGTACTCGAAAAGTTTGAGCGGAGCCGCAAAGTCTCGGTACTCATGCGGAGCCATCGCCAAGACGGCTACATTGGCCGCCGCGAAGTAGGGCTCCAACTCCTTCTTGCCGTTAGCATGGACAACCTTGGTGTTGTTCCCTATAAGGTGCTCGTAGTCCTTGTGCGCCTGTTCCCATTCCTTAGGCCGAGTGCAGATCGTCAGGGATGCCTCGGGGACACTGGCGACTGCCTCGCAGAAGGCACGCAGGTCGTAAAGGGACCCCAGTCCACCGACGTAGAACATCGACAGTGGCGATGGCGGGGTGGCCGTCGGGGTCTCGTCAATGTCGTGGCCGGGGGGCAGGGCAACCTTTTTCACTCGATCACCGACGTCAACCCACTCCCCCATACGCAGTGAAGGTAGGAAAAGGACGTCGAGGCACTGCCGATAAGCGAGCAAGTCGTAGCGGTACATCGCCTGCGCCACGAGCTGTTTGGCCTTCGGGACTCCCTCACCGTAGAGCGGGAACTTCCAGTAGACGTCCCGATAGAACAGACCTACCGGAATGCCGTGCCGACGCAAGCGAGTCAAGAAGGCGAAGTCCTCCAAAGGGTGGGTGGGCAGGTGATGGGGCTCGGTAAGAGTCGTGGGCATCGTCGAGGACTCCGAATAGCAAAACTCGAATCGGGTGCCAGCACGGATAGCGTTCATGACCACCTGAATTTGGCGGCGCCGCTGACGGGCGTCACCAGCGACCACCCACACTTCGCCCCACTGCGTCAAGGCTTTGAACATCGCCACAGCGCGCTTCTGCCCACCGAAAGTCGTGTTCGGGTCCAGTGGGTAGGGGACGTGGTAGATGCAGCGTCGGACCTCGCGATCAGCGCCGGTCTGTGGCATGGGTTGTCCTCCGATCCGCCGAACAATTCACCACAACGGTACCCGAGGTCTAGGACTGCATCAGACCTGTAACAGCACAAGACACCATGTCGAGACGGCAACGCACACGCAATACCCGACCACTGTGGCAATCACGTTCGGGAACCGTCGCATAGCGATCTTGGATGGCACGGGCTCCCTCCACCAACCGTATTGCCACACGTAGTCGACCAGGCGACCACCCCACGCCCCGCGAGGATGACGACCCTGGCACGTTAGGATCACCACATGGCACATCGAGAGTCGACGTTGATCCTCCTGACGAACACCTACCCGCTGTCACGCGGGGAGGAGTTCCTTGAGAACGAGATCGACCATGTGGGGCGCGCCTTCGATCAGGTGGTGATCATCCCAATCCAGGCTGGTCCCGCCGATGTGCAGACACGAGCCATCCCGAGCAACGCTCAGGTCATGCACATTGCCCGGTCTTCACCCCGGGGCCTCGACCGCGCCCTCGTCGCCGTGAAGGGACTAGTTCGGCTGCCACCCAGCGGAGTGGACTGGGCAGCGACACGACGACAGCCCCGCCTACTCGTCTCTGACGCTCACTTCGAGGGTCGCGCCCAAACAGCCCTCGACGGCATCCTTGCCAAACTCCCGAGCCTCAGGCTGACCCCAGAATCCCATGTCACGATCTATTCCTTCTGGCTGCACATCACGGCCCGCACCGCAACCCTGCTAGCTGAGCAGTTGCGCGCCCAAGGAGTCACGGTGGACGGTGTAATCTCCCGAGCCCATCGCTACGACTTGTACCCCAGCGTTGCCCCTCGTCATCACATCCCAGAACGTCGCCTGCTATTGCAGTCTCTTGACGGGATCTGCCCGGTCTCCGAGCAGGGGACTCGGGAACTGCAAACAACGTGGCCCCAGTACGCCGGGAAGATACACACTCGTTACCTGGGCACTTCCGACCCCGGCCCGACGGCCCACTGCCGACGTGACCCATTCACCATCGTCAGCTGTGCCCATCTTGTCCCAGTCAAGAGAATGATCCGGATGCCCGCGATCCTAGCCAGGGTGCGAGCCAACGGCATCGACGCGCACTGGACTCATCTGGGTGACGGCCCACAGATGGACACTCTGCGCGAGGAGGTCGCCGTTCACCGCGTCACGGATGCTGTCACCCTGCTCGGTCACGTCGACAACACCCAGGTCATGGCGACCCAGCGTGATCTCAAACCGTCAGTATTCGTCAACCTCTCCTCCTCGGAAGGACTTCCTGTATCAATGATGGAGGTTGCCTCCCTCGGTATCCCCATTATCGCGACTGGCGTCGGCGGAGTAGGAGAAATCGTCTCGTCTGACAACGGGCATCTATTGCCTGCCGAGTTCACCGACGCCCAGGCATCTGACGCGTTAGTGCAGCTGGCACGTCTGTCTGAGGACGAGTACCAGCATGTGTGCCAGGCCTCCCGCCAGGTGTGGGAAGCAAAGTTCCGCGCCTCTGTCGTCTACCCCGAGTTCTGTCGCGAGGTGCTGGGCGGACGCTGATCAGTCCACGCCACGCTCGACAGGGTGACCACCCACCACCACATACTCACGCCGAAGTTTTTGACCAAGTAGGTATCAACGAGGAAAGCTGGCAACGTGGCGACGGCCGCCCAGCGCAGCACGACCTCCGCAGGAGAGCCAGTACCGTCAAACAGACGGCGAACCAACTCCACCACGGGGCCTAGTAGAACGGGCAGGAGCAGAACAAAGCCCAGTAAACCGAGCTCCACGAGGACCGCTAACACGGTGGAGTGTGCGCTGCTGAGGGTGGGTCCCCACTGCGTCGTCATTAACTCGCGCCACGGCTCCTGCCGGGCATGACAGTCGTACAAATACCACGGCCACAAACGCCCCGATCCGAGCCCGAAGAAAACATGGTTAAGGTCGCTCGACCACACCTGTATTCCGGTGCGCAGCGTGCGGGACCTCATCGGATCAGACGGGTTCAGCATGCGTCGAAGCCCAGGAACCACAATCACCATACCGATGACGACTACAGCCAGTGCTACGAGCCCTCCCCAGACCATTCGTCTATGACCCGCCCGTCTCACTACCCGGGAGCGGCGCCACACCACCGAGCCGATCGCGCATCCGAGCACGAACAGGGTCGCACAGGCCAGCCCGGCTCGCGAACCCGTTAGTATGACGGCGACAAGCGCGCCAGTAGCCAGTATCCCGCTGACGACGCGCCGGCAACCGGCCACCGCAGCCGCCACCAACACACCACAAGCCAGCAATAAGGCGACGTGGAGCACCGCAGAACCACCCATACCGGTCGCGAGTCGGGTGGATCCGTGCACCTTCATGGCGCGAGGCCACTGGAGATAAGACGCGCACGTCATGGCCGCAGCAGGCCACCACAATCGTTCGATCACCATCCGTCCAGATGACCTGATCGTCAGCCCCGCGGCCACCGACAGGCCGGCGAGCAGAGTCGCAACCGCAGTGACGGGAGCCATCACTAACAAGAGCCTGGCCACCGGCTCCGGTCCGAGATTAGGCAGCGGGCAGAAGGACGCCGAGACGATAGCCCACACCATGAAACCCAAGGCTCCGCCGAGCATCCACCGTCCGGCCCGTCCAAGGTCATGACGACGCAGCCACAACGCCGATCCACAAGCCAGGATGATCAGCACATCAACAATGAGATAGCTACTGACGATCCACGGCGGCGAGGTGAGTCCATGCCGAAAATCAGCGAAGGCCTCGACGACCACGAGTGCCACTAACCCCCAAGAGGTCAGCGAACCGATGGCCTGCTGGTAGCGTCCCGGCCCGATGAAGGCCGTACGTCTCAACTAGCCCACCCCCCGGTATAGAATCGCCAACCCCACCACACCATGACAGCAAGATCAATGGCGATAACGATGCCCATGATCCCCCGCCACAGCAGCACCAGACCGGGCGGCTTAGACGGACCACGAGTGACCTCAGCAAGGGCGACAAAGAGCGGGAACCACAACAAGGTGGCGCGGTTGACGCTCATGTACCAGTAACCGATCGAAAAGGCCACCACCTGGATGCCCACCCAGGACGCCGAAGCCCAACGTCGTCGGATAAGGCAGTAGACAAACACCAGGACACCCAGCGCCACCGAAACCAATTCAAGCCGAAATACGATGGCCACACCGCTAGCTCCAGCGCCGTAGAGGGACCGCCAGGTGTCGGCGTGGGTGGCGGGCAAAGTATGCCGCAAGGTCTCCGCCGGGGTCGTAAAACCGCGTCTCCACCCATTCGTCTGGGCCTGGGACCACGCAGTCCACGACCCTGTCAGCCGGTGTAGCCACACCACGAAAGCCACCAGCACCGCAGTGGGCACCAGCAGCGTGGACAATCGGTTGACGACATTTATGAGGCGGCGACGTCGGGCAGCCTGGCTCATCGGACGGCCCTCATCCCCATCGCCAAGGACTGCCAAGACTGCCAGCGCCCCTATCAGGAAGAGGCCAGAAACTCGGAACGTGCATGCCAGACCAGCGAGGAGGGCTGCCGCCCACCAGCGCCCAGCACGAGCACGCTCCCAAGCCCAGAAGGCAGCAGCGCAGAAAGGTGCCTCGGTGTATCCGACCATGGTAAACACGGTTGCCGGGGCAATAAGCCACAGACAGGCGGGAAGCATCCCACCAATCCGGAAGAGAGCCCATGCGGCTAAGGCCGAACCGATCAGACCGAGGAGTACCCCGGTAACTTCCATAGGAATACCAAGGAAGCTGCCACCTTTCAGCAATGCCGGAAGTCCGGGAAAGAACGCCATCTCGAGAGGATCGGCGTACCCATTGCGCGCGATCGACATGTAGTGCTGCACGTCCCAATTCCCCGTCACCTGAGAAAAGGTGCGGTGGTACCCGGTCATGACAACCACAGCGACGACTAGCAAGATCGCACGGCTCCCCAACCAGGTCTGGGCCACCAGGCGTCCGTCAGCCGTGGGAGCGAATCGCCTAGCCGTCGCGCGTCCGGTACGCGTCATCGGGCAACCTCCGCGCTGGAATCCTCAACAGGTTCAGGAGCCGGATCTGGGGCGTGATCGAGGACGCCGCCGGTGGGATCGTCGGCATACCCCACCCTGACGACGTCGTTCCAAGGTCGTCGGATGTCATCCAGGACACCCCACGCGAACCACATCTCGCAGGCCAGACGTAGCACTACCGACGCCCAGTACACGACGTCAGCGTCAGAACCACCAGGCAGAGAAAGCCCACCCAAATGAGCCCACACAGCCAAGGAGTAGAAGCACTCACCCACCATGAGCACAGCCCAATCCCGCAGGTCAGGACGGGCCAAAGCAGCAAGCGGGACCAGAAAGAGTATCCACTGCGGCGAATACGCCTTATTAGTGATGAACAAGATCAACAGGGCCACGCAGGCCACCTGGGCGATGCGCGGACGCCTCGGCACCGTCATCGACAGCCACGCCAAGCCAAGCAGACCGCCAACCGTCAAGGTGCCCGTAATCCAGCCAATTCCCGGAATTATGCCGCCAGAAGAGTCCTGAATGACATACCAAATCGTTCCCAGGCCAGTACCCGACCAGAAAGTCGAACGCAGATAGGCCCACCAGGTGTGCAAGCCCAAACAGGCCGCGATGACGTGGCACACCACCAGCACCAGGGATCCCGCCAGGAGGTACCGTCCCAACTCCGGCAACCGCGTCGCACGCAAACAGCACACCAAGACGGCAAAAGCCACCACGGCCGCCTGGAGACTCCCCGCGCAGGCCAGGCCCATCAGGATCCCGGACAACCACGGGCGACGACGAGCCCAGGCCAGCATGGACGTCGTCGCTAAGGCAACCGGAACCATGGAAAAGTCGATGAGACCGGCGAGGTACACCGCCGGGCACAGCACCACCCAGAAAACATCCCAAGATCGCCTCCGCGCCTGGGTCGGGCGGCCCTTATCATCGACCGGAAGATTGGTGTCCGATCCGCGCCCCAGCAGCATGACGGAGATCGCGATGGCCAGAAAGGCGACAAAGAGCACGATCTGGGCCACTCCCCAGTAGGCATTGGCGGCGTCCAGAACTTGCTGATCCGTGGCCTTCGGGGAGACCTCTGCACCAAAAGCCCACACCACTCGACGGCAAAATGCCATGAGAACGGTTACCAGAGGGGTCTGGGCAATATCAGGGTTCGCGAACAACGACCCGCCATGACCCATCCCTGACGACCGATACAGCGTCGGGATATCCGAGTAGCACTGCCGCTGATATGGATCGACGACCTTAGCTACATTGTGCTGCACACACGGGGTAACGCGATAGATCGTCAATAACCAGATGACGATGGCACTCATGATGGCCCAGGGGCCCGGATCAAAGAAGACGCCGCGCGGCCAGGCATGGCGGCCCATACGCCCGCCGATGCGACGGTCCAGTCCCAGTTGAGACACACGGGACCCGCGCGGAACGTCAAGGCCACGGCGAGCCGTGTAACCCGGGGATCCATCATTTGGGTGTGCGACAGCACACCTCCTAGCTGCCATGGCGTCGTCTTTCGGATCGGGGATGGTCACGTGGTCAGGCTACCCATTCTGTGCCCGACCACTCGGCTGGTTCCCACCGCGCGTCGTCTCGCCCGAGGTCGGACGAGAGGTGTGGGTGGAGGTATGAGTCGGTCTAGAGGTG
>VNIV01000034.1_pt1 | contig 23823 bp, 25 predicted proteins | sample 7248611 | NCBI WGS metagenome assembly VNIV01 (sample SAMN12251775, study PRJNA551026) | human skin metagenome | isolation source: skin samples from healthy patients | host: Homo sapiens | place: France:Paris | reverse complement strand
CTCTACCTTTGATGCACATTTATAAAATGGTTGTAGCATTTGTGAATGAACCTTTAGAAATTGGAAACAACTATTTGATGAGTCGTAAGGACAGCAATTCTCATTTTCTATTATTTAATAAGATTAACAACAGATATCTCTCTGATAGTAAACAACAGTATGTATTTCAAAATAACTTACCAGAGAATTCACTCATAATTATTAATACTCTCAACAATGAACATGGTTCTATTCAACATTTACTGCCAAAAAGTAAAGAATTACTATACATTGAACGTATTATTTTAAAAGAATTAGACAAGTGTAATCATCCTAAGACAAAATTGGCTGTACAAGAAGAGAGCAATAAAGACATTCAACTTACTCTAAAACACGATGAAGTGAAATATATCTGCTTTAAATCTTTTTAGATTGTAAACATATTGTATAGTTTAATTTATCTTCATTCGGATATATAGATGAGTAAGGAGATGATGATAGTGGATAAACAACAAGTGACTCAAGCTATAGAAAAAGTATTAAATACTTCAAAAGTTGGTGTTTTATCAACAGCTCATAATAACAAGCCAAATAGTAGATATATGGTTTTCTATCATAATGATTTAAATTTATATACTAAAACTAATATTAATTCAGTAAAAGTTGATGAAATTGAAGACAACCCTAGTGCATATATCTTACTTGGTTATAATGAAACTACGAATAATAGTTTTGTAGAAATTGATGCTACAATTGATGTTGTCAAAGATCAAAAAGTAATTGATTGGTTATGGGGAACTCAAGATAAAACATTCTTTGATTCTAAGAATGATCCAGAACTTTGTGTTTTAAAAGTTGTTCCTAAATCTATTAAATTAATGAACGATGATGAATTAGATACTCCAGCAACAATTGAATTTTAGTTCATCAAATTGGTCGTCCTATGATTTTGAATCATTCATGGACGATCTTTTTTTATAATTATCAATGATTTTTCTTGAATGTTACCATTTAATGAATTTTTTATTTTAGTGTCTCTATCCTGCCACATATAATTGCAAATCGTCCTAAAATTATGTATAAATGAATTAACATAAATAAAGGAGTTTTACAGCAATGAAAAGTAAAAAGGCTTTAGGTTTTGGTCTTATCGCAATAATGCTAATTGTATGCGTCATCTTAGTTATTATTATGATGATCGGAGGTAAAAAGGATACTTATTACGCTATTATGAAAGATAGTACAACTATAGATAAAATGATTAATGCTAAAGATGAAAAGATCGAAAAAAATGTTAAATTACCTTCAGATGCAAATGTATCAGTTAAAAGTGAAGATTTCATAATGATTTTTAAAGATGAAAAATCAGGTGAAATCACTAAAGTTAAGAAAGTTGATCACGATGACGTACCTCTTGGTTTAATGTCAAAAATCCATGATATGAGTAACATGAAACATGGTATGTAATTGGATAAATATATGAAGTGGCTATACATCTATTGGGATTTTAGCCACTTTTTCTTTATAAATGCATAAGAGCCACTAACAATCATAGATTGTAAGTGGCTCTAAAATGTCAGATATAAATTTTTTATATTGAATTTAAGTATTCTTGTCCTTTTTCTCTATCGTAAACATTTTCCCATTTCGCAATAACAACAGTAGATAATGCGTTACCTATAACGTTTACGCATGTACGAACCATGTCTAATAAACGGTCAATGCCGATAATTAAAGCTAAACCTTGTGCTGGCAGATGCATCGAACTTAAAGTTGTAAGTAAAACAACAATTGAAACACCAGGGACCCCAGCCATTCCTTTAGAAGCTATCATTAAAGTAGCCATTAAAACAATTTGTTCAGTTAATGATAAATGAATGTTATACATTTGAGCAACGAACAAAGCTGCGATAGATTGGTATAGCGCAGAGCCGTCTAAGTTAAATGAATAACCGATTGGTATCACAAATGACGTGACGTCTTTTGGTGAACCAAAATGTTCCATTTTTTTCATAATAACTGGTAATACTGCTTCTGAACTTGATGTTGAAAAAGCAAGAAGTAATTCACTTTTAAGAATCTTTATTATTGAAAAGATACTTATGCCTACCATTTTTGCAACAATTCCTAAAACAACAATTACAAAGAAAATCATTGCAAAAACAACGACAAGTAACAACTTTAATAATGGAATTAATGCTGACGCACCAAATGTCATAACAGTTGTACATATAAATGCGAAAACTCCAATTGGAGCTAATTTTAAAATTTTATTAATCATCCAAAAAACTGCTTCTAAAGTACCATTTAAGAATCCCTTTACTGGCTCAGCTTTCTCTCCTATAGCAGCTAAACCCAAACCAAAAAACACAGCAAAAAAGATAATTGGTAATAATTCACCTTTAGCCAAGGATTCGAATAAATTGGTTGGCACGATATTGACTATCGTATCTATCAAGTGGTTACCATATGTAGAAGCATGATCTACTGAATTTGCTGATGATTGATATTTAGATATATCACCCTTAGGTAACTTATGAGGATCTAATCCAGAACCAGGTTTAAATAGATTACCAATAATGAGTCCTAAACCAATAGCGATGGTCGTTATAATTTCAAAATAAAGGATTGCCTTCCACCCATAACTTCCTACTTTTTTCGAATCCCCTAAATTCGAAATAGATAAGGCAAGTGCACAGAACACAATCGGTATAATAATCATTTTAATTAAATTTAAGAAAATATCACCAAATGGCTTAATGTAATTTGCAACATTATTCTGACCATATAGTAATAGTCCGACGATGACGCCCAGTACCAAAGCAATAATAACTTGCGTTGGCAAATTTATTTTTCTCTTAAACAAAGCCATAAAGCAAACTCCCCTTCATCTGACATCACTTAATTATATCAGATAACATCAAAATAGCTATATAAATTTTAAATTAAAAAATTTAACGCATCTTTGTTACAAATTTTTTGAAATTTAGCACTTAAGAAAAAGCACACAGCTCCAAATAAAAACTTTGAAACTACGCGCACTCATTAATTATTTTGAAGGTTTATAATTTTTATCAAAATCACTATGTTTAGCTTTTTTTTTACTTTTCTTAGTTTCACTGTCAAATCCTTCTGAGAAGATACCTTTAGTAGTACTTATAGGTTGAACTACATAAGTGATGTTCGGTTCATCTTTATAAACTATTTCTTTGTAATAAAGGCCTTTTTTTGAACTATATAGTGTCTCTTCTTTTTTTATTTTATCTTTAAGATGATGTTCATTAATATAACTGTCTATAAGATCAACATTTTTGTGTCCTTGATAAGTTTTGAGACCAAAGAAAAATACAATTGCTAGTATAAGAGATATGATTAGTATAATTATAACTCTAAAAATTATCTGTTTTCTACTCATGATAGAAACTCCTTTTGTCTTATCTAATTAAGTATGAACCATATAATATCGATGAAAAAGAGATGCATCTAATTTGTAACAAAATGTTCTTATATTAATGTGAGCATTTAGCGACGTTTATAGATATTCTCTGATTTCATGTACCGGTAATCGAACTGAATAATGTGCTTCTTGAGCTTTTTTTCCAATGGCTATAGCCAAAACAGGTATATATCTTTCAGAATCATAGCCAATTATTTCAGCAATATTTTCTTTATCGAAACCACCAATTGGATTTGTATCATATCCATAAGCTTTAGCAATAAGCATGAATTGCATTGCCATTAAACTACTATCGATATTTACTATATCTTTCATTCCCTCTTTAGAAAGACCTTTGTAATATGGGAGAATCCAGTCTAATAATTGTGTCTTGATATCTTCAGTCATATGATTTTGTTCTACAACATCATTATAAATTTGTTCAGCTTTTTCATAATTACGCAAATCTCCAAATATAATCATCATTGCTGAAGATGTAGTGAGTTGTTTTACATTAAAGGCAAAAGCTTCTTTAATTTTTTCTTTAGCCTCATCACTCTCTATAACAGCTATTCTCCAAGGTTGCATATTTACCGATGAAGGGGCTTTTGTAGCTTTGGTTATCATTTCATCCATTTCCTTATGAGGAATTTTATATTTACTATCGAAAACTTTTACTGACTTTCTGCCGTTTAATATTTTGTTAAAGTCATTAAATTGAATCATCTATTTTTTCTCCTTTATTTTTCAAAAATTATTTTCGTTTTTTATCAAATCAAATCCATTGAAATTTTGTCTAAATTTAATTTAAAACAATTCGATTATAGTGATGAAATCAGTACTTGACAAGTGATACACTTCATAATATTGTTACTTTAACAAGGAGTGATTTAATGTATGTAGAGAATAGTTATTTAAGTAATCAATTATGTTTTTTATTTTATGTTTCGTCGAAAGAAATCATCAAGAAGTACACAAATCATCTGAAAGAGTATGGACTTACATACACGGGTTATATTGTACTAATGGCGATCGAAGATGATGAGAACCTTAATATTAAAAAACTTGGCGAACGTGTCTTTTTAGATTCGGGAACCCTCACACCGTTACTGAAAAAATTAGAAAAGAAAAATTATGTTGTTCGAAGTCGTGAAGAAAAAGATGAACGAAACCTTCAAATTTCATTAACTGAACATGGGCAAGATATTAAAAAAATATTAGCTGACATTTCCACGAAAGTCTATAGTGAGTTTAATATTAATCAAGAAGAAACTAAAGAATTAATTGAAAACTTACAAAATTTCGTTTCTTGCAATTTTGATAAAACAACAGAAAAGTGATACTTATAGAGAAAAAGACAAAAGTAGACTTTTAGAAACCTTTGACAATTTCAACTTCGGCATAAGCGACACAATTTAATAATAGCAGTATGTGTAAAGTAAGCTTTTGTCTTATTCTCTCGTACAATAAACCTATTTTTTTGTGCATAATTCCTACTAAACTTATATAAATACTTATTCTTTTTGAGTATTTTTGCTTTACCCATAATTATACTATTAATATAATGGATTTAAAAATAGTAATTATCTTAATGAAACATTGTAAGACACTTTAAGGAGTGAAGATAATGAACAATGATTTCTTTAATAGTCCATTTTTAAAAACGATCCAAGCGAAGTGTTTAAAGACTTAGGTAAACAAGTTTATAACCAATTTTCATCAAGAACATTTCTACAAATATTTATGAACAATCAAATGCTTATATATTAGACGCTGAATTACCAGGTATTAAAAAAGCAGACATTTCATTGAAATTCGAACACAGTACTTTAACGATTAAAGCATACAAAAATATTAATGTTGACAATAAAAATTTGCAATTAGATGAACGTACAAATGGAGAGTTATTGCGTCGTTTTGAATTTGAAGATATTAATAAAGACGCAATTGAAGCAAGTTATGAAGATGGAGTTTTAAGTGTCACACTTCCTAAAAAAGTTTATGAAGGTGACGATACAACAACAATTTCAATACATTAATTGTAATCAGTATTTTAAGTTATTACAGACATTCATCTTTGACCACTTTTAACATGATATAATTATGTGAAATATTCATCATAAATGAGTTGTTGTACAAATTTAAAGCTGGAACGTGGCGTCGTTCCAGCTTTTCTTGATAAACTTAATTTAGTTAGATTCAATATCTATAGCTTTTTCTTTTTTATTTAAATGTAGCATTGTCATAAGTGCAATAATTCCGAAGATTGCAAGTAATAGAAAAGCTAAGTGACTTGAGCCAGTAAGCCCTGTGACAAAAGTAATCACTAACGGTGGAAAGAAGCCCCCTAAACCTCCCATCATGGAAACAATACCGTTTGCAGAGCCTGCTTCTTTAGCGAAGTAATAAGGTACCAATTTAAATATTAAGCCATTACCAATACCTGCACATACACTAATAGCTAAACATCCCACAGTGAATAGTACAATTTGACTAGACATACTTAAGATAAGTGCACCAACAATCATCACTGCAAAGTCAATAATAAGTGCATGAACTGCATTAAATTTATCACCAATCACTCCACCTAAAGGTCTCAAGAATGTTGCCAATGCAATAAAGACGCCTGATCGAATACCTGCATCAACCTTATCAATACCAAAATGATCAACTAAGAAATTAGGTAGGAAGATTCCAAAAGCAACAAATGCTCCAAATGTAATAAAATACCATAAGCTTAAATAGTATAATTTATAGTTTTTAGATAAATCTTTAACCTGAGCCATTAAAGGTATTTTAACTTTCGGCTCATTTTTATCCCCTAAAAAGAACATTAAAATAGCAAAAACGCTCAAAATAATTAAATAACTACGAACTGTATTTTGCCAACCAATAGCACCTGCTAAAACTGGAGCACAAAATGATGAAACCGCTGTTCCAATATTTCCTACACCATAAATACCATTAGCTAAACCTACTTTATCTTTTGAAAAATATTTAGGTACTGAAGTAACACCAACAGAAAATATTGCTCCACCAACTCCTAAAAAGAAACCTGATAACATTAACATTCCAGGAGTTTGTGCTTGCCCTAAAAGGAAAATAGGAAATAATAAAACAATAAAACTCCAGAAAAATACCCATTTGGCACCAACAATATTAGTTAAATAACCAAATGGTACACGTAGAACAGAACCTAAAATAACTGGTATTGCCAATATTACTGAAATTTGTCCTGCAGAGATTTTTACATCTTGTGTTATAAACGGCATTAAAGGAGAGATGATGCTCCAAGCCATAAATCCTACAACTAAACTCAATGTTTGCAAAGTGAGTTGAGAAATTCCCTTTTTCATGTTCATTCAAATTCACCTTCATTTAAATTAATTATAAGGAGCATTGGTACTTTGTAGAGTTTAATAAGAGGTCAAAGGCTTATAACTATAGATAAATTTCCAGCAAAGTACCAATTACAAGTTAATTTTAATCTGTTTGTGAATTTTTGAACATAAGGACTTACCCTTATTAGTTTAGTATTTTTCCCTAAATAATGATTGATTAATAAAAAAACTGTCCACAAAGTGATTAACTTCATAGACAGTTTGAAAGACGATTATACACTATCTCTATTAAAAATCTAATAGTTTTTTCTTTAAAGCATATTCAACCAATTCTGGCTTGCTTTTTAAATTTAATTTATTCATAATATGTGTTTTATGTGCTTCTACTGTTTTAACAGAAACAAATAACTTCTCAGCAATTTCTTTGTTACCATAACCCTTAGCAATTAAAGGTAAGATTTCTAACTCTCTTTTTGATAATACTTTAAAAGGATCTGATGATTGAGATAATTTATCAGAATTAGATTGGTTTACAAATTCATTCACTAAAGATGTGGTTAGTTTCATATCAACATATGTTTCACCTTTATAGACAGTACGCACAGCAAGTATTAATTGTTCATCTGGTGAATTTTTTAAGATATATCCCTTTGCCCCGCTTTTAAGTACATGGAATAAGTATTCCTCATCATCATACATTGTTAGTATTAAAATTTTAGTTTCTGGAAAACTTTCAGAAATTTTACTTGTTGCAATTAAACCCGATTCACCTGGTGGCATGCTTAAATCTAAGATTAAAACATCTGGCTTATATTCTAACACCTTCTGATAAGCTTCAACACCATCAGCAGCTGTAGCAACAACATCCATATCTTCTTGATAATTAAGTATCATTGAGAAGCCTGTTCTTACAACAGCATGGTCGTCAGCTATGACTATCTTCACTTAAATTCCCCCAGCGTACATAATCAATTTAAATTGGTATGTCCAACGTAATTATAGTACCACGATCAATTTGTGTCTCTATATTAATATTTCCGTTTACTAATTCTGCACGTTCTCTCATGCCGTAAAGACCTAATCCAGAACCTCTAGGATGGCTATTCATATTAAAGCCATTTCCACGATCAACTACCTCTGCAACTAATTGATGTTGATCACTATGTGTACTCACTTCAATCTCATTGACATTTGCGTATTTTAAAGCATTAAATAACGCCTCTTGAACAACTCGATAAACTACAGTTTCAATTTCACTATCGAAACGTTGACCTTTGATATTTGAATGATATTTAATATGCATGCCATAATTTTCTTCAAATTGTTTAAAGTACGATTTAAAAGCTGCCTCAATGCCTAAATCATCAAGTGATGACGGACGTAATTCTACTGACATATTTCTAATATCGTCAATAAGTTGAGATAATAATCCTTCAATATGTTGTGAACTTTCAGCCACATCATTATCTTTAAACTTATACTTTAATAATCTTAACTCTACATCAATATTTAACATCTCTTGAATGACACTATCATGCAATTCTCTAGATATTCTTTTACGTTCATTTTCTTGAGCTTGAATTGAACGATGCAACATTTTTTGTTGATACATCTTCTCTTGTCTTTCAATTTGGGGAGCGACATTTTGTAACGTAAACGCACTAATACCCTTTTCGTTATCAATAATTTGATAAGTAGCTGTAAAAGGTTTCACTTCATTTTCTTTAGTTTTCATAAATACTTGAAAGTTAGATTTCTGAATTTGATAAGTGTCTAAAAAGCAATCTTTACATGATTGCACATCATACTCGTTAGAATAACCTTCACACCGGTTGCAAATTGCATTTGTCATTACATTGTAATTATCTTCTTCAGAAAGTATTTCTTTCGCAGCGTCATTCATTGCAATAATCTTGCCATGTTGATTAACAAATACTATCTTTTCATTCGTACTTTCATAATAATCTTTAAGTAGTTGCTCTAAATTAACATCAGTTTGCTTCAACATATTTATCACCTAATTTAATTCAGTAAAAATACCTAATTGTTCTTCAATGTCCAGTTGATCTAATGACTGAGGCAAAGATTTGTGATTTCTTTGTCCTAGTAATAACACACCGTACATTGATTGATTTAACCATAGAGGTACTGCAACTACAGCAGTGAGAGATTCACTTAAAATAATCGGGAATTTCACCTTTTCTGCTGGTGATAATGCAGTCTCTACATCGGCTATAACCATACGTTTACCTGTCTTCATCACCATACCAGCAAGTCCTCTTCCTTTTCTTAAAATGATAAGTTTATATCTATCATTTGTATTACCTGAAACATACTGCCATTTAATTGGTGATGATGTGTGATGGTGATCATGTAATGCTATACCGCCGAAATCATATCCTTCTTTTATTCTTAATTTATCCAAATTGATTTGCAAATCATGATTACGTTTTAATGATTCTGATTCCACACTTTCACCCCCCTAATTTATCATATTTTGTTTTTTCGATATACAATATATCTTCTATTCATATATGACAATGGTACGCTCCACACATGTACTAATCTGGTAAATGGCCAGCATGCAAATACTGTAAAACCTAATAATATATGAAGTTTAAACGACCATGGTACATTCACCGTTAAATTGGCGTTAGGTGAAAACATAAATAAATGTCTAAACCAAATCGCAATCGTTTGACGATAATCAAAGTCCGGTTGAACCGCATTTGTGACAAGCGTTGAATAGCAACCCATAAGCAAAATAATAAGTAAAACGATGTTTACAAAAATATCTGAGAATGAACTTAGACGTCTCACGTTTTTAATTGTAAGTCTTCTCAACGTCAATAAAAGCATACCTATTAAAGTCATTATACCAAAAATGCTACCTATATAAACTGCTCCAATATGATAGATATGATTATCCACACCCACGGCCTCTAACCAGTTTGAAGGTATTAATAAGCCAACGACATGTCCGAAAAATACAGGTATCACACCTAAGTGAAATAACAAACTTCCCCATTTAAGTCGTCTTTTTTCAATCATTTCGCTAGATTTGGCTGTCCAAGAAAATTGGTCATATTTGTAACGAGCAATATGTCCTATGACAAAAATCGCTAAACATAAATACGGATAGATAATCCATATGAATTGATTAAGCATGATTTCCCACCTCTTTCGATGACATGATACAAGCTTTTAAAGTTTTTCTTAATGCGCTTACTACAAAAGCATAAGGATTATTGTTCTTAGCAATCGCATTAGCCATTTCATATGTTCCATCTTCAATAATCATAATGACTAATTGAAGATTTTCTCGCGCTCTGTCGTCATTACTGAAATCTGCAACCTGTAGAAACTGTAACATTAACGGAAGATAATCAGACAATTCATTATCAACCATTTTCAAACCGAACATTTCATATAAAACTTTCAGTTTAGCTAACATTTGTCCTCGTTCTTTTTGAGTATCAAATTTATTAAATGTCATATAGAGCGGATTCTTTTTACTAAAATCAAATGTATCTGTATAAATAGCTTTGATTTCAGATAAAGTATAGTTCATCATTATTTCTCTATACGCAACAAGGTCTTCGTAACCTGGATGTGCAGTTGTGATTGTATCTTCAAATAATTTAGGATGAAATGTCATCTTTTCAGGAAAATTCATTTGTTGACCAAGGTAACCTAAGCTTTCTTGGTACTGACTTAATTTTTCAAGGTTAATCATGGAAAATCCCTCCATAGAAATTTTCGTTATACATTTCTTGACCAGTTTTATTTGAGGTAACTGTAACACCACAACCTTCACAGTTTGCACCAAAATACTCGCCACCATAACCCTGACTGCCTTGAGCTCTATAAGTATCTAAATAGGTTTCTTTATGAGTAGAAGGAACTACAAAGCGATCCTCATATTTAGCTATTCCAAGTAAGCGATACATCTCTGTCATTTGTCTTTCAGTTAATCCTAGTCGTTCTAATTTTGTTGTGTCAAAAGGTTGTCCAGTAATTTGAGAACGCATATAACTTCTCATCATAGCCATTTTTTGTAAGCCTTTTTTGACGGGTTGCACGTCGCCAGCAGTTAATAAATGAGCCAAATATTGAATTGGTAAACGCATTTCTTCAATTGCTGGGAAAATCATATCTGGATTTTGTCCAGCATTTTCACCTTCAAAGTAACTCATAATTGGGCTTAATGGAGGACAATACCAAACCATTGGCATTGTTCTAAATTCAGGATGTAGCGGAAATGCCATTTTATATTCAATTGCTAGTTTGTATACTGGTGAGTTTTGAGCTGCTGTAATCCACTCATGGTTGATGCCATCTTTTTCTGCTTGTGCAATGACATCTTCATCAAAAGGATCTAAAAATAAATCTAATTGTTTTTCGTATAAATCTTTTTCATCTGTCGAGGATACTGCTTCTTGGACACGATCCGCATCATATAATAATACGCCTAAATATCTCATTCTTCCTGTACAAGTTTCTGAACAAACTGTTGGCATTCCCGCTTCAATTCTAGGGAAACAGAATGTACATTTTTCAGCTTTATTCGTTTTCCAGTTGAAGTAGACTTTTTTATACGGACAGCCCGTCATACAATATCTCCAACCACGACATGCTTCCTGATCTACAAGCACTATACCATCCTCATCACGTTTGTACATTGCACCAGAAGGACAAGATGCTACGCAACTTGGATTTAAACAGTGCTCACAAAGACGTGGTAAATACATCATAAATGTTTCGTCAAATTGAAACTTAATATCTTCTTCAATTTGTTGAATATTAGGATCTTTCGGTCCTGTAATATGACCTCCTGCAAGATCATCTTCCCAGTTGGGTCCCCACTCAAGATTAAGCTTATCCCCTGAAATTAAAGAATGTGCTGTTGCTACAGGAGAGTGCTTACCTGCTTTGGCAGTAGTAAGATGTTCATAATTGTACGTCCACGGTTCATAATAATCTTTGATTAGTGGCATATCTGGATTATAGAAAATTTTACCTAATGCCACTTTTGACCATCTATTCCCTGATTTTAATTCTAATTTTCCTTTTTTATTAAGCACCCATCCACCTTTATAATGACTTTGATCTTCCCATCTTTGTGGATATCCAACACCTGGCTTGGTCTCTACGTTGTTAAACCACATATATTCTGCACCAGGTCTGTTTGTCCAAGTATTCTTACAAGTCACACTACAAGTATGGCAACCAATACATTTGTCTAGATTCAACACCATTGCAATTTGCGCTTTAATCTTCAAGCCAATTGACCTCCTTCATTTTTCTAACAGCTACATATTCATCTCTTTGATTTCCGATTGGCCCATAATAGTTAAAGTGGTAGCTTATTTGCGCATATCCCCCTATAAGTTGAGTTGGTTTCAAGTGAATTCTAGTTGGTGCATTATGTGAACCACCACGTGTATCAGTTATTTCTGAACCCGGAGTTTCGATATGTTTATCTTGAGCATGATACATAAACATTGTTCCTTTTGGCATACGATGTGAAGTTACAGCTCTTGCTGTGACTACACCGTTACGGTTATATACTTCCAACCAATCATTATCATTAATGTCATGTTCTTTTGCGTCTTCATTGGACATCCACACTACTGGACCTCCTCTAAATAACGTAAGCATGCGTTCGTTATCTTGGTAAGTTGAATGAATATCCCATTTTCCATGTGGTGTTAAATAACGTAGTACTAATGCATCTTGTCCACCTTTAACTTTTTTATCACGTGCACCAAATACCATAGGCGGTAATGTTGGCTTATATACAGGTAAACTTTCTCCAAATTGTTGGAACACTTCATGATCAATATAATAACTTTGTCTGCCAGTTAAAGTTCTAAAAGGAACTAATCGTTCAATGTTAGTTGTAAATGGTGAATATCTGCGACCATTTTTATTTGAACCAGGGAAGACTGCTGTCGGTATGACTTCTCTAGGTTGTGATGTAATATTTAAGAATGAAATTTTTTCAGATGCACGCTCTATAGATATATCTTTTAATTGCATTCCAGTTTGTTTTTCTAAATCTTCATAAGATTTTTGTGATAATTTACCATTCGTTGCTGAAGATATATTTAAAATCACATCGGCAACTTTTCTAGCTGTATCAATACGTGGTCTATCATTTTTAATAGAAGATGCATTAACATCATTCCACGTACCTACCATACTTTTTAATTCTTCATACTCTTCTTTAACACTAAAGCTCACACCATGTGCACCTACTTTAGCTTTTTCAAGCATTGGACCAACAGTCACGAATTTGTCATAGGTTTGAGTATAATCACGTTCAACAATTGAGAAATTAGGCATTGTCTTACCAGGAATCCCCTCAATTTCTCCTTTAGACCAATCTTTAACTATGCCGTACTCTGCTGAAATTTCTTGTTTAGAATCATGACCTAATGGTGTTGTAACAACGTCTTTAAATTTACCTGGCAAATAATCTTTTGCCATTTCTGAAACGGCTTTACTTAGTGTCTTATATATATCCCAATCTGAGCGTGATTCCCATAATGGATCTATAGCAGGGTTAAATGGATGTATAAACGGATGCATATCTGTTGATGATATATCGTGTTTTTCATACCAAGTTGCTGCTGGAAGCACGATATCAGAATATAAAGGTGTAGCTGTCATTCTAAAATCAAGTGATATGAGTAAGTCTAATTTACCTACTGTGTCTTCGCGCCATTTAATTTCTACTGGCTTATCTTCTTCATTAGGCTCAGCCATTAATCCTGAACGCGTACCTAGTAAATGCTTCATAAAATATTCTTGACCTTTAGCTGAACTTGAAATCAAGTTTGATCTCCACACAAACAACGTTTTTGGGTGATTCTTTCTAAGGTCTGGATCTTCTATTGCAAATTGTGTTTCTTTATTTTTCACTGATTGTATTGCTTTTTGTAATATTGCTTCGTTTGAATTATTACCTTCATCTTTAGCTTCTTCACCAAATAATAAGCTATTCTTATTAAACTGCGGATATGATGGCAACCAACCCATACGAGCTGCTGTCACATTGTAATCAGCAGGATGTTGATGTTTTATATTTTCAGCTAAAGGAGATTTTAATTTGTCCACATTTGATTCTTCGTATTTCCATTGATCCGTTGCAAAATAGAACCAACTTGTACCATTTTGCAAACGTGGTGGTCCTTGCCAATCTTTAGCAAATGCAATCGTGTTCCACCCTTCAATAGGACGACATTTTTCTTGTCCAACGTAGTGCGCCCAACCTCCGCCATTGACACCTTGACAACCACATAACAATACTAAGTTAAGTACAGAACGATAAATTGTATCGGAGTTGAACCAGTGGTTAATACCAGCTCCCATAATAATCATTGAACGTCCACCAGTATCAATCGCATTTTGAGCAAATTCTCTAGCAACTTGCGTCACTAGATCTTTTTTAATTCCTGTTATTTTTTCTTGCCAAGCTGGAGTGTATTTTGACTCCTCATCATTATAAGATTTTGCTTCTAATTGGTGACCAAAGCGTTTAATACCATATTGACTCGTCATTAAATCATAAACAGTTGCAATACGCACCTTTTTACCATTAGCTAATTGAATTGTTCTTGTAGCAATAGGTCTTTTAAAAATACCAGCTCCATTACTATCGAAATAAGGAAATTGAATTGTCGTAATATCGTAATCGTTCTCAGTCATAGAAAGAGCTGGTTCAATTGGAGTACCATCATCTGTTTCAAGTTTTAAATTCCACTCTTTTCCTTCTTCCCATCGTTGCCCCATTGTCCCATTTGGAACAAGCAATTGTTGGCTAATATTGTCTTGAATAACTGGTTTCCATGCACTATTCTCACTAGACATTCCTAAATCACTTGCACGTAAAAAACGCCCTGCTTTATAACCATTGTCATCTTCATCTAACATAATGACAAATGGCATATCAGAATACTGTTTAGCATAATTAATGAACTTGTCATTTGGATTATTTTCATAAAATTCCTGTAGAATCACATGTGTCATTGCTTGTGCAACTGCAGCATCAGTACCTGGATTTGGTGCTAGCCAATTATCAGCAAATTTTACATTCTCCGCATAATCTGGTGCCACTGAAACAACTTTTGCACCTTTATATCTCACTTCAGTCATATAATGTGCATCAGGTGTACGAGTCAATGGAACGTTGGACCCCCACATAATAATATATGTTGCATTGTACCAATCACTAGATTCAGGTACGTCAGTTTGTTCACCCCAAATTTGAGGGGATGCTGGCGGTAAATCGGCATACCAGTCATAAAAGCTCAACATTTCCCCACCGAGTAAATTAATAAATCGAGCACCAGAAGCATAACTAATCATTGACATTGCTGGAATTGGAGTAAAACCAGCAATTCGATCTGGGCCATCCTTTTTAATTGTGTATAAAATTTGCGCAGCAATGATATCTGTGACATCTTTCCAATTAGCTCTTACATGTCCACCTTTACCTCTTGCTTCTTTGTATTGCTTTGCTTTATCCTCATCTTCGACTATTGATGCCCACGCCGCAATACGATGACCATTATTTTCATCAAGCGCTTGAGTCCACAAATCTAATAACTTACCTCTGATGTAGGGATATTTAATTCTTAGAGGACTATACTCGTACCATGAAAATGAAGCACCTCTAGGACACCCTCTAGGTTCAAATTCAGGCATATCTGGACCACAACTTGGATAGTCTATTTGTTGGTTTTCCCAAGTGATAACACCATTTTTAACAAATACTTTCCAAGAACATGAACCGGTACAGTTAACACCATGCGTTGTTCGCACAACTTTATCATGGCTCCATCTTTCTCTATACATTTTTTCCCATTCTCGACTTTTATGTTCCAAAACTGACCAATTTCCATTAAACTTTTCTGTTGGTTTAAAGAAATTTAATCCAAATTTTCTCATTTATATTAATCCTCCCACCATAAAAGGTTTAATCCTCACTCATACATGTATCATGTAATTTAATTGTACATTTTTTCACAATATTTTTATATTAGGGATTTACCTATTTGATTACGGGGAATCCCTAGAAAAAGAGGCACCCAATGTGCCTCTTTTTAAACATATACATATTCAATTTCTTTGTATTGCAATAGCTCATTGTATAAATGTTGTTGTGAAACATGATAATGGTGATCAAAATCTATCAGACATTGGTAGCCATCTTCATATAGTTCTTCAGCTTTAGCGAGTGCTAGAGGTTTATCTCCTTTGATAACATAGTACTTGTGCGACAATATTTCATGTTTACATATTGAAGTATTATCAAAGTATGATATTAAATGTCCTAAAATACATATTCCCGGTCGACCATCTAGGTGATGTAATGTTAATTCATGCTCAATCGTACTAAGTGTTCCGGTAATAATTTGTTGGTTAAAACACGAAGCATTAAAGACAATAGCAATTGGATAGTCTTCATCTGTATATGTTTCTATTTGTTTGAGAATATGGCCTAATCGTTTAATCCCCATATAAATTGCTAAAGTTCCACCATTAATAAGATTTCGTATATCTGTATCATGATCAATAGAATCTTTAAAATGACCAGTTGAAAATGTCACACTTGGTGCAATAGAGCGCATTGTTAGTCCCATATTCATCGAAGCTACAGCTGCACTAGCTGACGTTACTCCTGGAACAATTTTATAGTTAATTTGATGCTTTGCTAGTGTATGAACTTCTTCAGTAATTCTACCAAAAATAGCAGGATCGCCACCTTTTAACCGCACTACATATTGATAATGTTTTGCAGCTTCAACTATTTTCAAATTAATTTCTTCTTGTTGAATATGTTTAAAGTATGGCTTTTTACCTACATTAATAACTTTTGTTTCAGGAGATGCATATTGCAAAATTAATGGATTAACTAAACGATCATATAAAATAACATCTGCCTTTTTAATTAACCGTTCCGCTTTTTTAGTTAATAAGTTTGGGTTTCCTGGTCCTGCACCTATAAGGTAAACTGTGCCAGGTAATTCTACAGACATAAATAAACGTCCCCGTCAATCACTTCTACTTCGTATGTTTCTACACAGCCCGTATCTGGCTCTTGCACTTCACCTGATTTCAATGCAATTTTTTGATCATGCAAAGGACAATACACGAAATCGCCGCTTACAGTTCCCTCAGTTAATGGTCCTTGTTTATGTGGACACATATTTCCTATCGCGTAAATATCTCCATTTTCAGTTAAAAATATACCTATTTCTTTCCCATCTACAACGACTTTTTTACCAATTTGTGGTGCCAACGCTTCAACACGAGTTACTTTAATTTTCTCAATGGCTCTCATTATTTCACCTTCTCAACTTCAAAGATTTTTTGTTCGTTTTTATCTTCAACAATTGCTTCCCATGGTTCTTTTTCAACTGCTTTTTTCGCTTCCATGATTCTTGAATGTAACGCTTTTTGTTTATCTTTATTTAATACGATATCTTTAACATTATCGAATCCCATACGCTCTAACCATGGTGCTGTTCTTTCAGCATAAATACCTGTTTCCCTATAATATTGCATAATTGCTCCACATAGCTGAATCACTTCATCTTCAGTTTTCACAGTAGTTAATAACTTACCAACTGTTACATCAGTACCGCCGTTTCCACCGATATAAATTTGATAGCCATTTTCAACTGAAATAACACCAAAGTCTTTAACACCAGATTCAACACAGCTTCTTGGACATCCTGAAACACCCATTTTAAATTTGTGAGGTGTATCTATATATTCAAATGTCTTTTCAAGTCTAATACCTAGTCGAGTCGTATATTGTGTTCCAAAACGACAAAATTCTTTACCTACACAACTTTTGACTGAACGTGTCTTTTTACCATAAGCTGACGCAGAACGCATACCTAAATCTTCCCATACTTTCGGTAGCTCTTCTTTTTTCAATCCATATAGACCAACGCGTTGTGAACCTGTAACTTTGACAAGTGGTACATTATATTTTTTAGCTACTTCACCTAATCTAATCAATTGATCGGCGTCAGTAACTCCACCACGCATTTGAGGGATGACTGAGAATGTTCCATCATTTTGAATATTTGCATGATATCTTTCGTTAGCAAAACGTGAATCTTTTTCATCATGATGCTCGAATGGATAAACCATATTTAAATAATAGTTAATAGCAGGTCGACATTTAGGACATCCATTTTTATCTTTGAAATCTAAAACATGGCGGACTTCTTTAGATGTTTTGAATCCTTTAGCTCTAATTTGAGTAACAATTTGATCTCTTGTTAAATCTGTACAAGGGCAAATACCTGAAGGTTTAGCCGCTACAAAATCATCACCGAGTGTATACTGTAACAATTCGCCAATCTGTCCTTTACATTTACCACATGAATTACCAGCTTTAGTAGCTTTAGTTACTTCATCAACTGATGTTAAACCTTTTGTCGTAATGGCATTTACAATTGTTCCTTTATCAACGCCGTTACATCCACAAATTATTTCGTCATCATCCATATCCGCAATTGACGTAGTTGCATCCTCATTGCCTTTATGAAGTAAAGATACGAGTGTATAATCTTCAAGTGTTTCGTGTTTTTTCATCATGTTATAAAATCTTGAACCATCATCTGTATCGCCATAGAGTACAGCTCCAACAACTTGTCCTCCACTTAAATAAACCTTTTTATAAATATTATCGACACTGTTGAAGATTTCTACACCATGTACCTCATCATTTTCAACAATTTGTCCAGCGCTATATAAATCACAACCTGAAACTTTTAAAGATGTAAATGTTGTAGAACCTTTATAGCCATCTGATTCTTTACCTGTTAAATAATCTGCAAGTACTTTACCTTGTTCATATAGAGGTGCTACTAAACCATAAACTTTTCCATTATGCTCAGCACACTCTCCTACAGCATATATGTTAGGATCTGACGTTTGCATATAGTCATTTACTACAATTCCTCTATTAACTTCAAGTCCACTGTCTTTAGCAACTTCAGTATATGGTCTTATGCCTACAGCCATGACAACTAAATCAGTCTCTATGACACGACCATCCGACAATTTAATAGCTTCAACATCTTCATCGCCTATAATTTCTTTAGAGTTTGCTTGAAGTTCAATTTTCATTCCTTGTTTTTCTAAATCTGTTTTAAGCATCTCTCCAGCTTTATGGTCAAGTTGCATTTCCATTAACCAATCAGCTAGATGCAGTACAGTCACTTCCATTCCTTGATCTAATAAGCCACGTGCACATTCTAATCCTAATAGACCCCCACCAATAACGACTGCATGTTTTTTTGTTTTCGCAATTTCAATCATTTTATTGGTATCATCAATTGTTCTCCATCCAATCACACTTGGAAAATCGGAACCTTTGATAGGTAATACAAAAGCTTTAGAACCCGTAGCAAATATACAAATGTCATAATCAACAGTGACACCTTTTGAAGTAGTTAAAACTTTATTGTCTCTATCTACTTTTTGAACAGGATCATCAGTAATAAGCATAATATCATGTTCTTCATACCATTTATATGAATTCATGATTATATCTTCAAGAGTCATCTTTTTTTGTAAAATATTTGATAACATAATTCTGTTATAGTTCGGATAGGGTTCTTTTCCGATTATTGTAATATCAAATTGCGAATCCGAACGCTCTAGGATTTCCTCTATCGTTCTCAAACCCGCCATTCCATTACCAATCATTACTAATTTTTGTTTCATCATACTTATATGCCCCTTCTATCACTTTAAATTTTAATTAAGAACCTAAATGCAAAATTATAAAAAGGTTAGATGTTTGATTTTTGTGTTTCTTACTTCACATTTATCTTATACCAAAAATCAATATTTTTGTGATTATATTCACATTTTCAGGTAAAATCGGGGAATTCCCTAATATTCGTAAAATGTATAAAATCCCGATATTGTAGCTGTTTAAAAAGAAGGTTTTAAGCCTATTTACATCTATCTATTAACCGTCAAAAATATTAAAAAACCTTAGAAAGATATGTATATTATCCTTCCAAGGCAATCACTTTTTGAATAAATATCATTAACATTGACTTATGTCTGCTCCTTTTCTAAACACAAAGTTCTTCTAGTCTTTCTCTGATAATAAGTTTCAGAATATGGTCAAAGTTTATTGATGGCGTAATATGTATGTCACTAAAAAGCGTCATTTGATCAATAAATGTTTTAACCTTATTGACTAAACGTCCATCAAATAAAAATAATGGAACAATAATAAGCTCATCATAGTTGTTTGAAATCTCATCTAAATCGTTTCTAAATGACAATACACCATATAGCGCTCTTGCGTGTATAAGATGATCAGTATGAATACTTTTTACAAAAGCTTTAAGTTCATCATGTGCTTTTGTAAATCTTCCACTCCCATTACCATGTGCGATAACAACTGTTGCTACTTTTGAACCTTCTTTTAACTGAACATCCGCAATTTTTTTCTCAACTAACTCTGCCATATAAGGATGTGTTCCAAGTGGTTCACTCATTTCACTAACAATGTAAGGATATTTACCATTCATCTCTTTTAAAATTTGGGGAATGTCACTGATATAATGCATCGCACTAAAAATGAGTAAAGGAACAATTCTAAATCTAGTTACGCCTTGCTGAATCATGCTTTCCATTGTTATTTCAAGATTTTGTGTATCACTTTCAAGAAATGCCAACTCATAATGATATTGTTCATCTTTTAAAAGCATAGTTATAAACTCTTCTAATCCTTTATTTTGATCTCCTTTCCTCATTCCATGTGCAACTAAAATATTTCCTATCATTATCATCCCATCCTTTGTAAAATTGATTATTAATAGTTGTAAAATATTAAAAAATAAAGCACGTGATGTCATTATTTCTGACAAAAATTTTAAATTTTTAACTATAAGTTATATAATAAATATGTTGGAAGTTTACAATTATGTCTAAAATCAAAAACAATATTATTTATAACTAATGCAAATTACTTAATAACGTGTATGCTAAACACAGGAACTGGATTATAAAATGCGCTATTAAACGGACTCACTCTTTGATGCGTTGTAAAATCGATTTCGACCTTAGATGCACCAATTTCGTCTAGTAATTGTTGGTCATATAAAGGTCTTTCGCGATGATTAATCAAAATTTCCCTTTTAAGTTGCTCACATTTCTCGAGCATCGACTTATCTATGTTTCGATGAATATGCTGTTGAGATAACAAAGCACTATTTATAAAATCATCTTTACCATAATCAGCATCAAAGTTAATGAGGTGTCCTTTTGGCTTAAGGACTCTCAACCATTCTTTATATGCTCTTAGAGGGTCAAGCATTAACCATGTCACATTTCTAGCGATAACCAAATCAAAAGTTGCATCATCAAAGTGCAAATGTTCTGCATCCATAACCTTAAAAGTTGCGGGTATTTTTATATCTTGCGCTAAAGTATGTGCATACTTAATCATTTCACTTGAAATATCAATACCTGTAACAATACAACCTTCTTGTGCACACGTCATTGATAAAAATCCGGCTCCTGTGCCTATGTCTAGAACTTTCACATTATCATTAAGTTTGATGTGACGTTCGATTTCTGACAACCATAACTGAGTTTGTTGGCTTTCAAGTTCTTCTTTTTTATTCTGAGCAAAGGAAGCTGCGCGTGCATTCCAGTAGTTAATAATATTGGTTTTAATCATAGACATTTTAAACTCCTATACCTTTTCATGTCATTCATTTTTTAGAAAGGACTTATTTCATGAAAAAATTTATAACTCTTATTGTAATAATATCTTTTATTTTAGCAAGCTGTGGAGGCAATTCAAACAATGATAAAAATACTTTGAATGTAGAAATCCCTTTGAAAACAAAATCAATCGCACCATATGAAACAGATATTCCTGTAAGAGTTGGCGCATTGGAATCATTATTTAAAATGTCAAAAGATGGAAAAGTTAAACCACTTTTAGTAAAAAGTTATCATCAAAAATCAGATGATACTCTAGAACTCACTTTAAAAGATAATGTAAAATTCCAAAATGGACATCAATTAACAGGTGAGGCAGTTAAAAAAAGTCTAGAAGAAGCCATGAAAAAAAGTGATTTATTAAAAGGATCTTTACCTATAAAATCAATATCTGCAAACAATCAAAAAGTAACAATTACTACAAATGAACCTTATCCAGAATTAAAATCAGAGCTTGCTAATCCATTTGCGGCGATTTATGATATCAAAGCGAATAGTAAAGTCACTGATAAACCAGTGGGAACAGGCCCTTATCAAATTGATAAATATCAACGCTCTCAAAAAATCGAGTTATCTAAATTTAAAGATTATTGGCAAGGAACCCCTCAATTAAATAAGATTAATGTCACTTACCATGAAGACGGAAACACGCGTGTAGATAATCTTTTATCAGGTAAATCTGATTTAACAACTGACGTCCCTATTGATCGAATTAATGATGTTAAACAATCTAAAAAAGCTGACGTCCAAAGCACATCTGGTTTCAGAACACATTTACTGTTATATAATCACGAAAGTAATAAAATGAATAAAAATGTCAGAGAAGCTTTAGATATGATTATTAATCGTAAAGAAATAGCTCAAAATGTTTCTAAAAATTACGCAAAACCTGCGGCAGGACCTTTTAATCACAGATTAAAATCATTAGAAAAAGAACAGGTTCAACCTCAAAATATTGACAAAGCTAAAAAGCTTCTAGCTAAAGAGTGCTATACTCAATCCAATCCTTTAAAACTGAAAATATCAACATACAATGGTCGACCTGAATTGCCTAAAATTGGACAGGTGATTCAATCTGAAGCTAAAAAAGCCAATATAGATATCCAGTTACGTAACGTTGATGATATTGATGGTTACTTAAAAGATACAAAAGCTTGGGACATCTCAATGTATAGTTACTTAAGTATCCCTCGTGGTGACACTGGTTATTTCTTTAACACAGCATATTTATCTGATGGTGCTTTAAATAAAGGTCATTATAATAATAAAGACGTTACTCAATTGATTAAAAAGCTAAACACTACTTTTGGTGATAAACAACGAGCTATTGTAACTAATGAAATTTTAGATCAATCAAAACAAGATATTCCAAACAGTTATATTACTTATAATCATCAGATTGACGGTGTGAGCAATAAAGTTAAACATTTTAAAGTGACGCCTGAATCTATATATTTAATTGATTATAAACTTAGTAAAAATGAATAAAGTATCAATAGATAACAAAGCCACCTCTATGTGATGTATCAAACATCTTTTAGAGGTGATTTTTCAAATTCAATATTTTAAAAAGGTGGGTGACCTGATATTTCTTCACTAAATTTTTCCTGTATTAAAACTTTACGCATTAATACACCTAAATCACCATCATCATTCTCATGTTCAGCATAACTTTCATATCCACTTCTTTCATAAATCTTAAGTAACCACGGATGTATACGTGCTGATGTACCTAAAGTAACAGCAGCAGCTTTTAGGGTGTCTCTTAAAAAAGTTTCTTCAACATACTTCAATAATTGACTCCCATAACCTCTACCGTCATATGAAGGGTGGGTTTGCAAACCACCATACAAATAGATAACCAGAGATTTGTTTAGTGATCTCCCAAGGATATCTCACTGTAATGGTCGAAATAATCTCTTTCTCATTTTCCAATACAAAAGTCGTATTATGCTTTAAATTGTCTCTCACCATATCTAAAGTCGCGTTAACAGATGGCTAATTAATGCATAAATTTCTTAGTGGTGTAAATGCATCATACATTAATTGATGTATCTCTTTTGTATCTTGTTCATTTGCAATTCTTATTTGTATCTCTGACATTCTATTATTCCCCTTAATTTATCTATATACCTGAATAATAACGTAATTTTTTAAAGGAAGTTAGTCAATATTTTAATCATTATACTTGATAACTTTAAAACCTCTTAAAACTGAATGCTATTACGTTACCATTTAAATATGCATAAACAAGTCCAATAAAAATTCCTCCACCGATAAAGTTAC
>VNIV01000007.1_pt2 | contig 31014 bp, 30 predicted proteins | sample 7248611 | NCBI WGS metagenome assembly VNIV01 (sample SAMN12251775, study PRJNA551026) | human skin metagenome | isolation source: skin samples from healthy patients | host: Homo sapiens | place: France:Paris | reverse complement strand
TTACTTCGTTAGTTAAATAACCATCTTTGCGTTGTCTAGATTGTCTAGTGTTGTATGCTTTTATAGGTTTAAGCTCTCCATTTTTAATGTCTACATTTTCAAATTGATAACCTTTATCTTCAATTAATGAGATATTTCGTTCTTCATCTGGACTGTAGAGTGTAATAGCCACACCTTTATAGTTTCCTCTACCTGTACGACCAACTCGATGTGTAAAGAAATCTATGTCTTTAGGAACGTCAAAGTTAATGACATGACTAACACCTTCGATGTCTATGCCTCTGGAAGCAAGGTCGCTCGCAATCACATATTGGAAATCTAAGTTTCGTATACGTTTCATTTGTTGTTTGCGTTCTCTTGGAGTTAAACCACCGTGAATCGTACCTACCTTAATGCATTCATTAATCAATGTGTCTGCTAACTCATCTGTATTATCTCTGCTATTACAAAATATAATACAAAGGTAGGGGGTTAAAATATCTATAAGCTTTAAAGTTTTTTCGACCTTGGCAGATCCTTTTGTTGGAATAAGATAAAATTCAATATTATTTTTATTGTGAGATTTACTATCTACTTCAACAAATTCAGGTTGACTTAAATACTTATTTAAAAATGGTTGTAATGATTTTGGAATTGTTGCACTAAATACTGCAAGATTAGCATTGTCATCTAATTTGGTAGCGATAAAATCAACATCTTCAATTAAACCTAAATCAATCATTAAATCTGCTTCATCTACTATTAAATAGGAAGCCAGATGAACGTGTAAATAACCGTCTTGTGCTAAGTCGTTGATTCTTGTAGGCGTCCCAATAATTAATTGAGGTTGTTGGTTGCATCGTTGTTTATCTTTTTCGACATCCGTACCGCCTATAAAAAGTTTTACGCTGACCCCTTTTTTAAACTTAGCTAAATGTGAAGCTGCTTGGAACAATTGTTGAGCAAGTTCGCGTGTCGGTGCAACAATAATTGCTTGCGGTTCTTGTACGTCGATTTGAATTAATTGCATAAGTGGTAATAAGAAAGAATGTGATTTCCCTGTACCAGTTTGAGATTGTCCAATTAAATTGGTACCTCTAAGAATTCTAGGAATAATTCTATTTTGAATTTCTGTAGGCTTTTCAAAATTAAGGTTTCTGGTTGCCTCAATAAGATTTGAATCTAGATTAAAATATTCAAATGGATGTTTTGCCATGATTTGTTCTCCTTTAAAAGATAGTCAGTGACCTTTTTATTTGTAAGTGAATGGATCTGTATTTGTATCAGATACACTAATTGAAATGTTTTCTTCGTATTTAAATAACCAGTTTTCTAATAATTGTTTTAACCCTTTTTTCATAACATATTCACTGTAATGATTAATATCTAATAAATTGACCCCTTGAATTTTAGCATCTAATGCTTCATGATGTTTGATATCTCCAGTAACAAAGATGTCTGCACCCATACGTTTTGCTTCATATTCGAATCCGATACCAGAACCCCCAATTATCGACACGTTCTTAATAACTGCATTAGGATTTCCTGTGTATTTTAAGCTAGCAATTTTTAATTTATCTTTAACATAATTAGAAAATTCGTCTAAGGTCATTGCATCTTTAAGTTCACCTATAATACCTAAACCGAAATCAGTCGTTTTTTGCATTTTAATAAAATCATATACGGGTGTTTCATAGGGATGATGATTTAAAATTGCTTGTTCAGTAATATATCGTTGATGTTCATTAATCATAAATTCTAATTTAATTTCATTTACATACTCAATGCTATCGAGTGTACCTAAATATGGATTAGCGTTACCTATAGGTTTGAATTGTCCTTTGCCAGAACTTTCGAAGAAGCAATATTCGTAATCACCTTCTTTGGCTAATCCGAGTTCATTAAGTTTATCTTTAAAAGGCTCTACATTTTCTTTAGGGATAAACGTTTGTACTTTAAAATATGGCATACTTTGGCGATTGAAGATTTCAATGTGTTGTAATTCAATAGCATCCGCTAGCATTTTGTTAACCCCATTTGGATGTACATCTAAATTCGTATGCATTGCAATTAAGTTAATATTGTGTTGAATAAGTTTTCGTATGATTAATCCATATCCGTCGTTTTCTACAATATTATTTATTCCTTTAAAGATTAAAGGGTGATGCGCAATGATTGTATTTACTTGTCTTTCTATAGCTTGGTTTACCACTTCTTTTGTGCAATCTAAAGCCGTGAGAATACCACTAACCTCTTGATTTGCATCACCTATTAATAATCCCACATTATCCCATGATTCTGCTGTTGAAAAGGGTACATGTTCGTCTAAAATTGATATTAATTTACTTATTTTCAATCATTAACACCTCTTGTATTAAATTCATTTCACACTCAATTTCTTCTAGTCTCTCATGATGAGTTGTTGAATTCAATTGAAATTTAATATCTTCTAATACTTTAAGTTCTCTTATCCATTTCTTTTTAAAAGTTGAATTTATATTGTTTAATAAATATGGGCCAAATTTTTCTTCGTATTTAGACAAACATTTGAGTTCGGGATTATATTCTGCTACTACAATTTCATAAACGTGTCCTTTTTCTTCAAGTATATCTTCGTTAATAATTTCGTAATTCAGAGAAGACAAGATTTTTCTTAGTGTTTGTGTCTGTATATTACTTTGTAAAATTAATCTAGGGTGGCGAGTTAATTTATGATATCCTTCTTCCAAAATTTTAGCAATTAAAGGTCCACCCATTCCACAAATAGTGATATTATCGATGTGTTCTTCAGAGCCTATAACTGTTAGACCATCTCCTCGTCGCACGTCGATGTACTGGTTTAATTGATGCAATTCAACGTTATGATTTGCAGCGTTAAATGGTCCGCTAATTACTTCACCTGCAACGGCATGTGAACATAGATTATTTTGTATTGCATAAATTGGTAAATATGCATGATCTGAACCAATATCTGCTAAAGTTCCATTTTTTAAATGTGAACATACAGTTAAAAGTCTTTGATTTAAAGTAATCATTTTTAATCTCCTCATATGTATTAAAAAAGAGTGAGATAGAATTCAGTGATTAAAAATTTGAATTCGTTATCCCACCCAATTAAGTGTGACTTTTATATTAAGTAACGATGATTTAAACTATCAATATCATTGTTACTCCTCACTATCTTAATTCATAAAGTCTTTAAGTCTTTTACTGCGGCTAGGATGTCTAAGTTTTCTTAAAGCTTTAGCCTCAATTTGACGAATACGTTCACGAGTGACACCGAACACTTTACCAACTTCTTCAAGTGTTCTTGTACGTCCATCATCTAAACCAAACCGTAAACGAAGGACATTTTCTTCTCTATCAGTTAAGGTATCTAAAACATCTTCAAGTTGTTCTTTTAAGAGTTCATATGCCGCATGATCTGAAGGACTTTGAGCTTCTTGATCTTCAATAAAGTCTCCTAAATGACTGTCGTCTTCTTCACCAATTGGTGTTTCTAAAGAAACTGGTTCTTGTGCAATTTTTAAAATTTCACGAACTTTTTCAGGAGGTAAATCCATTTCTTCACCAATTTCTTCAGGTGCTGGATCTCGACCTAAATCTTGAAGTAACTGACGTTGAACACGAATTAACTTATTAATTGTTTCAACCATATGCACAGGAATACGAATTGTGCGAGCTTGGTCTGCAATGGCTCTTGTAATCGCCTGTCTAATCCACCATGTAGCGTACGTTGAGAATTTAAATCCTTTACTAAAGTCAAATTTTTCAACAGCTTTAATTAAGCCCATGTTCCCTTCTTGAATTAAATCAAGGAATAACATACCTCTTCCAACATATCTTTTAGCAATACTTACAACTAAACGCAAGTTAGCTTCAGCTAGACGTGATTTAGCTATTTCATCACCCTGCTCAATTCGTTTAGCGAATTCGATTTCTTCTTGCGCGCTCAAAAGGTTAACCCTACCAATTTCCTTTAAATACATACGCACTGGGTCGTTTATTTTGACGCCAGGAGGAGCACTTAAATCATTAGGATTAATTTTATCATCTGTATCGGAACTATCTTTTTCATTAACAAGAGTAATATCATTATCATTTAATTGATCAAAGAAATCATCCATTTGGTCTGAATCCATTTCAAAGTTCTGAAGTTTTTCAGCAATTTCTTCATGACTTAAATGACCTTCTTTTTTTCCTTTATCAAGTAATTGTTTTTTAACATCTTCTAATGTTAAAGTCGGATCAATTGTTTGTTTTTTAATTTTAACTTGGTTATCAGACATGAAAAGGCCTCCCGATTTTAATAAATACTGATAATCTTTCAATAACTATATATTATATCAATATAATATATAGTTATTGAAAATATTGAATTGGTTGCTTTAAATATAACTATTCATTAGTAACAAATCGCCGTCTAATAAATTTTTAACGCTTAAAATTTCTGACGTAATTTTTTTACCCTTTAAATGATTGTAGTAACCATAGTTTAATGCTATTTCAAGGGTATTAAATTATTCTCTTAAGTCTTACATCCTATTTTTGTTTTTATTAACAATAAGCTGTAAGTAGTACTTCTGTAATTCTAAATCACCAATACGCATCGCTTCTCTTAATTTATGATTAAGTGATTCTATAGATTCTTCAGTTTTGTTTTTACTGATAATCTGTATATAGTCTTCTATTTCATTTTCATAAGGTTCATCATTAAGATTGTATTGATCTAATTCAATCAAAGCTTCTCTTAAATCATTGGATTGGGCGTATTGTATCATATCACTTATAGTATAATTATCATTTTTTGAAAAATAGTCATACAAAAAGTTAAATATACTCTTAAAATAGTTATTTGTAAAGTCTTCTGGACCTATTTTTTGATAATAATTTAAAAATGTATCTTTATCATTCATAAAATGTTTAAGCAAGGCTCTTTCAGCTTTTTCAAACATATTTAAGTTGTTAAGCAGTTGTGTTTGTCGCTCGAAAGAATCTGCATGTTGATTACTGTAATATAAAGAGGTTTGCGATTGATGATTTACGTCTATTTCGTGTTCAATCATTTCAGGACTAATCTTAAATATATCTGCTACATTTTGAATAAGTTTATTACGTATAATAGAAGATTTTACTAGTGAAATATCGTTTAGAGCTTCTTTAAAATATCTTTCGTATGACAAATCATTGTTATTAATTTCGTCTTGATGTAATTGTGTTTTAAAAAGTACAAATGACTTTTTGTCTTGCTGCACAAAATTTAAAAATTTCTCATTTCCATACTTTCCTATATATTCATCTGGATCCATTCCTGTAGGTAATTGAACTACATATACGTTTAAGCCTTGTTGTAACAAAGTCTGTCCTGTCTTTAAAGTGGCTTCTTTACCTGCGAAATCTCCATCAAACATTAATGTAATATTATATGTTAACTTTTGTAGGTAGGTCATATGTTCTTGAGATATCTGCGTACCCATACTGGCTACAACTTGTTTGAGTCCTGCATAGTCAGATTTGATGACATCCATAAATCCTTCTAGCAAAATTAACTCATCATTTTTACGAATGGATTTACGCGCTTTATCTAAATTATATAACAATCTACGTTTTTGAAAAATAGGTGTTTCTGGACTATTTAAATATTTAGGTTCTTGATTTGTATAAGTTCTTCCTGAATAACCAACTATTCGACCTTGAGCATTTTTTAAAGGAAACATAATTCTATTTCTAAATCTGTCGTAATAGCTAAAGTTCTCTTCGTTACGTGATAATAAACCTGCTTCATATGCCAGTTCAATATCATAGCCTTTCTTTTCAAGAAAATCATAGCAAAAATGAGAACTATCAGGCGCAAAACCTATTTCTCTTTCTTTTATAAGTTCATCTGTAAAACCACGACTTTGTAAATAATTTAATGCTTCTTCACCTTCAACAGTCTTCATTAAGGCATAGTGGTAATAATCTTTAATGAGTTCATGCATTTCAATCATTTTTAAGTCATCCGAAGCCATTTGAGTTGAAGCATTTTTCGAAGTATCTCCTATGTCAACTTGTATATTGACATGTTCACCAAGCTCTTTAACAGCTTCTACAAACGTAATATCTTTTATTTCCTGTGTGAATTGAAAAACATTTCCGCCTTTTTTACAACCGAAGCAGTGACATATCTGCTTATCTTTAGAAACTGTAAAAGATGGCGTCTTTTCATCATGAAAAGGACACAAACCAATATAATTGCGTCCTCTTTTTTCAAGTTTCACATATTCACTTACCAAATCTAATATATCAGTTTTATTTTTAATTTCGTCAATGGTGGCTTGATCTATACGCAAATGGAATCACCTATCACTTTTTAATCAGGGTGTTGATATAGCTATAAATTAATAATGATAAATATAAATGTTGCATTATTGCGTTTCGAAATCAAAAAATATATAGCTTATATTATTTAAATCAATGTTTATAATATCATATGAATTACAATATTATAACTGTTTCAAATAGCAAATGAAATCATTTCGATTTACGTTGTGCAATAATATGAATAATATCATTGGCAGTTTCTTCTATTGCTTTATCAGAAACGTCAATAACAGGACAACCTACTTTTTCTACAAGTTCTTCAAAATATTTTAATTCTTCTTGGATACGTGCTTCAGTGGCATATCTTGCAGTGTCACCCAGCCCAAGTTGCTTCAATCTTTCTTTTCGTATACGATTTAATTTTTCTTCACTAATTTTTAATGCAATACATTTAGAGGCATCAATTTCAAATAATGCATCTGGAGGAGTAACCTCTGGGACAATTGGAATATTCATAACTTTATAGCTTTTATGTGCTAAATATTGAGATAAAGGGGTTTTTGATGTTCTAGAGATTCCTAAAAGAACAATATCAGCTTTTGGTAATCCTTTAGGATCTTTGCCGTCATCATATTTAACTGCAAATTCTATTGCATCAATCTTTTTAAAATATGCTTCATCCAATCTATGAACTATACCAGGTTCATAGTACGGTGATTCATCAATTGATTCTGATAATAAATCCATCAATGGTCCCATGATATCAACGGATTTTAAGGAAAACTCTTTAACCTTTGCTAACATATATTTTTTTATTTCTGGTTTAACTAAAGTATATACAATTATCGCATCAGTATCTTTAGCTACTTGAATCACTTCATCTACATTTTCAAAGGATTCTATGTAAGGATAGCGAAGAAATTCATGTTTACACTGTTTAGGATTGAATTGTGAGACTCCTGCTCTAGCTACTAACTCTGCAGTTTCACCTATTGAATCTGAGGCTACAATTATCTTTATATTATCCATGTATTTACCACCTATTCTTTAAATAATGATACGAATAATTTAGTAATCGTTGTTTTAGAGATGCGACCTATGACTTCATATTTGTCATAATCTTTAGCTCTAACAATTGGCAATGCATCAATTTCCTTATCTATCATCTGATTAGCTGCATATATAACAAGTTGTCCTTCTTCAAGATAAGTTACATTTGGCATTCTAGTCATATTAACACTGATAGGCATTGTGTGTATATCTTCACCTATCATAGACGCTCTAAGTAAATCTTTTCTAGAGCATACACCTACAAAGTCATTATCAGTATTTGTAATAAACAATGTGCCAGCGTCTTCTAGAAATATAGTACAAATTGCATCATAAACAGACATCTCTTCTTTGATTACAACAGGCTGTGACATATAATCACTAACAACATATTTACGTAATTGTTCATTTATGATTTTATTCTTAGATTTACCAGAATAATAATAACCTACTCTTGGTCTAGCTTCAATAAATCCTGACATAGTAAGAATAGCTAAATCAGGGCGCAATGTTGCACGAGTCAAATTTAGCTTCTCAGCAATATGTTCTCCAGTAATTGGTCCTTCTGTTTTAACTATATCTATTATCTGTTCTTGTCTTCTACTAAGTTCTATAGGTCCTCACCCCTCTTAAATACTTCTCTATTATAACTTTTATTATAAATTGCTACAAATACATATAAATACTTGCTATTAAAAAATGTTTCAATTAGAATTAGCATTAAGCGAGTTAAGGATGGTGTGAGCTTAACGGTACTCAATTGGCGCATTAATAAATTTATAAAAGTGAGTGGCTACACTAATTTGGGTGGAACCGCGGGTTAATAATGTAAATAATATATGCAAATGCATCTGCATGTATTTTAAATACTATCAAAACTCGTCCCAAGATGATATTACATTGAGAAAGTGTATATTGTCTTGGGACGAGTTTTATGTATAAGGAGAATAAATTATGGTTAAAGATATGGATACGATTGTACAACTTGCAAAACATAGAGGTTTTGTATTTCCAGGTAGTGATATTTATGGAGGTTTATCTAACACTTGGGATTATGGTCCATTGGGCGTAGAGTTAAAAAATAATATCAAAAAAGCATGGTGGCAAAAATTCATTACTCAATCACCATACAATGTAGGTATCGATGCTGCTATCTTGATGAATCCTAAAACTTGGGAAGCGTCTGGTCATTTAGGTAACTTTAATGATCCTATGATTGATAACAAAGATAGTAAAATACGTTATCGTGCAGATAAGTTAATTGAAGATTACATGCAAAATGAAAAAGGTGATGAAAACTTTATTGCCGATGGTTTGAGCTTTGATGAAATGAAGAAAATTATTGATGATGAAGGTATTATATGTCCGGTAAGTGGAACTGCTAATTGGACTGATATTCGTCAGTTTAATTTAATGTTTAAAACGTTCCAAGGTGTTACAGAAGATTCTACCAATGAGCTATTTTTAAGACCAGAGACAGCTCAAGGTATTTTTGTTAACTATAAAAATGTTCAACGTTCTATGCGTAAAAAATTGCCATTTGGTATTGGTCAAATTGGTAAATCTTTCCGTAACGAAATTACGCCTGGCAATTTCATTTTTAGAACTAGAGAATTCGAACAAATGGAACTTGAATTCTTCTGTAAGCCTGGTGAAGAAATCGAATGGCAAAATTTTTGGAAAACATTTGCAAGTCAATGGTTAAAAGATTTAAATATCTCTGAAGAAAATATGCGTTTACGTGATCATGATGAAGATGAATTATCTCACTATTCTAACGCAACAACTGATATTGAATACAACTTCCCATTTGGATGGGGTGAACTATGGGGTATTGCAAGTCGTACAGACTTTGACTTACAAGAGCATAGTGAACACTCTGGTGAAGATTTTAAATACCATGATCCTGAAACCAATGAAAAATATGTTCCGTATTGTATTGAGCCATCATTAGGTGCTGACCGTGTGACGTTAGCATTTTTATGTGATGCATATGATGAAGAAGGTGTGGAAGGAAGTAAAGATGTACGTACGGTATTACATTTTCATCCTGCATTAGCTCCATATAAAGCAGCTGTGTTACCATTAAGCAAAAAATTATCAAGCGAAGCAATTAAGATTTTTGAACAATTAAGTGCTCATTTCTCTATCGACTTCGATGAGTCTCAATCTATTGGTAAACGTTACCGTCGACAAGATGAAATTGGTACACCATACTGTATTACATTTGATTTCGATTCACTTGAAGATAATCAAGTAACTGTTCGTGATAGAGATTCTATGGAACAAGTGCGTATGCCAATTTCAGAATTAGAAACATTCTTAGCTGAAAAAGTTAAATTCTAATTAAGCGAGTCTATATTTGATAATTTAAAATTAAATATAATTAAACGCTCTTCTCTGTTTGTACAATATTTTAAATCCAGATAAGAGCGTTTTTAATTTGAAAAAATCACACCGATATACCGTATCTAAATAACTAACAGTTTTATCAGTGTGAATAATTTTCAAATCTTTTTAGTTGATTAATCAATTTTTGGCTTTTAAAAAACATTCCAGCGTATTCTCTATACATCATGATTAGTAGTTCTGACATTTCATCTAAAATTTCTTGATGTATACTTAGGCTATTCATTTTATTAATAGGTAATTTTTGCAAGATATTTAATATATATAATGAACGATTAGATAGCTTAAATGCATGTTGATCTTGATAGCTAACATCTGATGAAATAGCACCATCAAATTTAAAACTATACGCTATTAATTTAGATTGATCTTTACTCTTTGTTATTACACAGTGATCAAAAGAGGCTGTAAAACCAAACTTTGACATACATTTAAGTAGCACTATTATAGACATAAGTTGTGCTTTTGTACCCTGACTAATTTTAGTTAATACAAAATGGAGTAGTTCATAATTATATTGAGATACTTCATTTTCTTCCATAGATTTTTCAATAGTTTCAGCGCACAAAGATGCATAACTGTTTTCATATAAGTCTAATTGCAATTCATAGTGTCGATTAATCACATCTACTGAATTAAGTGTCCCCATGCCCCGCCATTGATTATATATGAATAAACCATACACAAACATTTGGGTATGTGCTTGAAGTCCAGATTTAACTTTTTTAGCATGTCTTGCCATAAGTGGTATCTTCGCCCCAAATTCATTCAATATAGTTATGATTTTGTCCGATTCACCATAATCAACAGATTTAACAATGATACCTTTTTGTTTCATTAACATAAGTACAACACCAAACCTCTATTGATTAATCTTGATCTTCGATGTATCCAATTTGACGAATAAAATTAACTTTGTTTCTCCAATCTCGTTGAACTTTTACCCACAATTCCAGATATACCTTAGAACCTAGCAACATTTCAATGTCTCGTCTTGCTCTTTTACCTACTTCTTTAAGCTTTTTGCCACCTTTACCAATCACGATACCCTTTTGTGAGTCTCTTTCAACATAGATTATAGCTTCAATTCTAACGTGATCTTCATCTTCTTTAATCATCCGATCAACATTTACCCCAATTGCATGAGGAATTTCTTCACTAGTTAAGTGAAGAATCTTTTCCCTAATAATTTCGCTTACAACAAACTGTTCGGGGTGATCGGAAATTTGATCATCAGGATAATATTTAGGACCCTCAGGTAGATAAGATTTTAAAACATCAATAAAATGATCAACATTTAAGCCTTCTAATGCTGAAATAGGTATGATTTCAGTAAAATCCATATAATTTTTATATTGTTCTATTTTAGGCATTAATGCATCTGGGTGAACTAAATCAATTTTATTTAATACTAAAAATATATGTGTCTTGAGGTTCTTTAACATTTCCATTATATACTCATCGCCCCGACCTATTTCTTCATTAACATTTACCATAAACATAATAGCATCAATTTCTGAAAGCGTATTTCTAGCAACTCTCATCATATAATCACCTAATTTATGTTTAGGTTTATGAATACCAGGCGTGTCGATAAATATAATTTGAGCATCTTCTCTAGTCATGACACCTTGTATTTTATTGCGTGTCGTTTGAGCTTTATCAGACATAATAGCAATTTTATGACCGATAACTCTATTTACAAAGGTAGATTTTCCTACATTTGGTCTTCCAATAATTGATACAAATCCTGATTTGTGTTCTGTCATTTATTTAAATCCTTTCCAGAAAATCCTAGTGGTAATAAATCGCCAACCGTCTATTCAATCATATCTCCATTTTGATTGGTCATATATATGGGCACATTTATGTCACATAGTTCCATAAGAACTTGTCTACAAGCTCCACATGGTGATGAGGGTTTTTCGCCATCAACTGTAACAGTAATAGACTCAAAATCACCTGGTCTGTATCCTTCTGAAATTGCTGCAACTAAACTCGCTCGTTCTGCACAAATGCCCATAGGATAAGCTACATTTTCAACATTAGCACCATGAAAAGTGCGACCATCTTTAGTTCTTAAATAAGCCCCTCCTTTAAATTGACTATACGGAGCGTAGGCATTACTTTGTGCCTTCTTAACTTCCTTAAAATAATGAGATTGATAGCTCATAATGTCATACTCTTAAAACAGTTCTAAAATATGTGGAACAAAGACTATTAAACCAATACATAAGGATATAACGGAGACAATAACAACGCTAAAAGCAGCAATATCTTTAGCATGCTTAGCATATACATGATAATCTGTCGTAACTAAATCTACCACAAACTCGATAGAAGTATTAATGGCTTCAAGGCTTAATACTAAACCAATTGCTAATAAAATAAATATCCATTCGTATTTATTTAAATTAAAAATAAAACCCATTATAATAGTTATAAAACCGGCCAATATATGAAGTAAGAAATTTTGGTCTTTTTTTAAAATGGCATTAAAGCCATCATAGGCATATTTAAATCGTCTCATATTAATCTCTTGTTAAACCGTAAGCATTCAAAATATCATCTTGGCGACCAAACATTTCTTTTTCATCTTCTTCATTCATGTGATCATATCCCAGTAAGTGTAAGAAACCGTGTAATGCTAGAAATCCTAATTCACGTTCAAATGAATGTCCATAATTCTCAGCTTGTTCTTTAGCTACATCAGTGCAAATAATAATGTCACCTAAAACCCGCGGTATATCTAATTCATTAAATTCAATATCAGGTTCATCCTCTTCTAAAGCAAAGGAAATCACATCAGTCACTTTATCTTTATCTTTGTATATTTTGTTGATATTTTGTATTTCATCTTTATCGACAAAAGTAACTGATAGTTCTGCGTCGTTATTGATATTTTCCTTCTTTTTAGCAAAGGTTAATAATGAATCGATTTGTTGATACCATTCATCTTTAACTAAGTTGGTATGGTCATTAAAATCTATAGTAAACATTTACTCAATCCCTTCATAGCGATCAATAATTTTGCTAACAAGTGGATGTCTAACAACATCGCTTTGGTCAAGTTTCATAATGCTCAAACCAGTTACTCCACTCAATTTTTTTACAGCTTCTTTCAAGCCACTATTGACACCTTTTGGTAAATCAATTTGAGTCTGATCACCTGTTACAACCATTTTTGATCCGAATCCTAATCGAGTTAAAAACATTTTCATCTGTGCGTGCGTCGTATTTTGTGCTTCATCTAAGATGACAAATGCATCATCTAAAGTTCGTCCTCTCATATAAGCGAGAGGAGCTATTTCAATAATTTCTCGCTCAATAAATCTTTGTGTCTGTTCTCTTCCTAAAACGGTATTGAGTCCATCATAGAGTGGACGTAGATATGGATCTACTTTTTCTTTCAAATCACCAGGTAGGAACCCAAGAGACTCACCAGCTTCAACTGCTGGTCTAGTTAGTACTATACGCTTAACTGATCCTTTACGTAATTGTTTAGCAGCATAAACAACCGCTAAAAAAGTTTTACCTGTACCAGCAGGACCAATCCCGAACACTAAATCATTTCTTTTCATGGCATTGACATACATACGTTGGCCCATTGTTTTCGCACGTATTGTTTTACCAAAGGCATCTTTTGTAATTTCTTCATCATATAAATCTAAAAGATGTTGAATTGTATTATTGTCTGCCATTTTCATCGCAGCCTCAACATCTTTAAGTGTAATCGTATTTCCTAATTCAATTACCTTAAGTAAATTGGTAAGAACTAATTCTGCTTTTTCAACATGCTCTGGTTTTTCACCTTTAACTGCAATTTCTTGACCTCTAGCATGTATCACGACATCAAAGTTGTCCTCAATAGCTTTAAGATGTTCATCATTATTTCCAATTAAGGCTTGTGACTGATTAATGTCGTCAATTTGAATTATTCCTGGCATAAACGCGCTCCTTTTCAAGTTACGTTAGTTATATTATTCTTTTTACGACTAAGTATCATGATTATAATAATAATGATAACTTTATCCATCTCTATTGTAGCATGCTTACTTTATTTGTTAGTAAACTAATGCTTTAATTAAATGTAATCAACATCATTTACACTACATGTTACTTAAATTTTACTAAAATCCTTGTTTTTAGACAAATTAAAAAGAGAGTAAAACGTATTTAAGTTTGAAACTTATGAATACTAATTTTACTCTCTAACTTATACTTAAAAGATTAGTGATAATAGATGAGTTCTTTAACAATTAAAGTTGTTTAGGTTTACTTAGAATTTCAGACCAAATCAAGCCATTAATTACCTCGTCATTATCATATTTAAATGTAGAATGAGTCATATTTCTTTCAACGTTTTGAGAATTAAGCAATTGCTTCAAACGATATCTTTTTGTTCTTTCAGATAAATACTCATCTTGAATGATGTCCTGAGCTTTTTTCTCTATCATCTGAAGTTGCTTTTCTTTTTCTTTATCTATTTCATTTCTTACATTTATTAAATCCCTAGATAAACTTGTTTCAAGTTCTTTTCTTAATCTTTCAGCATTGTCATCTCTTGTGGTAGAGGCAACTGGTTGAGGTTTATTGTTTTCATCTTTGTATGGTGTTGGATCTGGCTTAGGGTATGCTGATTTATCACGTTCTAAGGGCTTATCTTCTTTAACTTCTTTGTTTAAAGGAGGTAATGACCTTTTAAAATCTTTACATTGCTTCTTCTCGGGTTCCTCATTTAATTCATCACTAATTTCTTTAAATGTCTTTTCTAATTGTTCAAAGAAACCACCTTTTTTAGGTTGATTTTTATGAGGAGACTTTGGAAGAGGTTTTTGATTTTGTCTATCTTCATGACTTTTATCACGCATAGCACTAATACCTGTAATAATCACAGATATTATAAAAATTATTATACCGACATTCATAACATCACCTCATCGTTATTGGTCTGGTGATTCGTCATCGTTTTGGTCAGTGCGTTTATTAATTGCATTTCTCATGCCTGTATCTGCTTCGATATTTTTAAGATTATAATAATCTTTAACACCGATATTGCCTGATCTAAGTGCTTCTGCCATTGCTAATGGCACTTCAGATTCGGCTTCTACTACTTTCGCTCTCATTTCTTGTACGCGAGCTTTCATTTCTTGTTCAGATGCTACAGCCATTGCACGACGTTCTTCTGCCTTAGCTTGAGCGATATTTTTATCTGCCAATGCTTGCTCAGTTTGTAAATTGGCACCAATATTTTTACTAATATCAACATCAGCTATATCGATTGATAAAATTTCAAATGCCGTCCCTGAATCTAAGCCTTTACTTAACACTGTTTTAGAGATATTGTCAGGATTTTCAAGTACTTCGGTATGATGTTCACTTGAGCCAATTGTAGATACAATACCTTCGCCGACTCTGGCGATGATTGTTTCCTCTCCAGCACCACCAACCAATCTAGCTATGTTTGCACGAACAGTTATACGTGCCTTTGCTTTAACTTCGATACCATTCATTGCTACACCGGCAATAAACGGTGTTTCAATGACTTTAGGATTTACTGACATTTGTACTGCTTCAAGTACGTCTCGTCCTGCTAAATCAATAGCAGCTCCTCGTTCAAATGGTAAATCGATATCTGCACGTTGAGCAGCTATGTTAGCGTCCACGACTCTATCTACATTACCACCAGCTAGATAGTGTGATTCAAGTTGGTTAGTTGTAAGTTTTAATCCAGCTTTATGTGCTTTAATTAGTGGGGCAATTACTTTTCTAGGTGATACTCTTCTTAAACGCATACCCACTAATGTGCCAATTCCCACATGAACACCTGCAGCTAGTGCTGATATCCATAGACCTACAGGTACAAATGAGAATAAAATAAGTAATGCAACTACTATTATAACTGCAATAACTATGAAACCAATACTAAACATTAACTCGCTCCTTAATAATTATTCAATTTCTCTAACAACTACACGAGTGCCTTCAACTTCAAGTATTTTTACTTGTCTATTACGTAATACGAATGTGCCATCTGAAACAGCATCAATTCTCTTATCACCACAAGTAATAATTCCAGCTGGTCTCAAGTCGATAATTGTTTGAGCGGTTTTTCCTATGAGATGAGAGCGGTCATCATGTGAACGATATCCTGCCTCAGAGCTTGTTGAGTCTTTTAAGATAACTTTATCTAAAAACGGAATTTTTTTATTAAATAATTTCACTAATATCACCCACTCTATAATCGATAAAATCAATGCAATTGCCACACTTCCTAACATAAGTAAGATGTTATCACCTAACATGATAATGCTTAGTGTAATCAGTATCATACCTACGATACCAATGACAGCACCTATAATAAATAATTCAATGACTAATAATATTACGCCAATAGAGAATAATAGTACAGAAAGTACATTGACATCACCATTAATGAGAAATCCTAAAAATAGAAATAATAAAGCTAATAAAGCTATGATTCCCACTGTATTGATGCGTTTTGAATATAGTTGATATAAAAAACCAAGAAAGATGACACAAGTTAAAATTAAAGAAACAATAGGTTGAGTAATTATATGTGCAAGGAATTCAACCCAATTTGTTTCATTTGTGTGCTCTGTTAAAAATAACGTATGTATTAGATTTAAGTTACTCATCATTTCACCTCGCCCTCAATCTGATTATACATGAAACCGCAAGCTTCTTATAGTATTTACGTAATATAAAAAGCATCACTGTGTAAATAAATAACTTAACCAATTTTAATTTTAATAATTTCTGATTACCATCTTTAAATTTGTATAAGCAAAGAAAATTTTATTATTAATTCAATTAATCGTATGAATGTGTACAAAATAAAAACCCTAGTTCTTTGAACTAGGGCGATATATAATTAACATTTGTGTTGAGGGAGTCAACAGAGCTATTAATTATTTGAATTTACGTTTACGTGCAGCTTCTGATTTCTTTTTACGTTTTACACTTGGTTTTTCGTAAAATTCACGTTTACGTACTTCTTGGATAGTTCCACTTTTTGATACTGAACGTTTAAATCTACGTAAAGCATCTTCTAGTGATTCATTTTTACGTACTACTGTTTTAGACATCTGTATTTCCCTCCCTCCAAATATCAACGGAACTTTATAGTCATTACATAGTAAAACTATGCATTTATTAGTATAATATAACTATATATAGTGGTCAATCAGTAAAATTTACATTTTTTAAATATTTAAATAAGCAATTCTTGTTCTGTCTGATTCGTTGCATGTTCGACAACACGAATAGCTTTCCCCTCATTTAAAGGATAATCAGCTTTTAAGATTTTAACTTTTACAATCTGTCCAATTAAAGATTCATCGCCTTCAAATTGAACTTTCATATAGTTATCAGCATACCCCACCAATGTATTAGGCGCTTCGCCTACTTCTTCAGGAATAACTTCTAAAACCTCACGCTCAAATTTAGACGCATATTCTTTAGCAAGTTGATTATTCAATGAGATGAGTTTATGAACTCGCTCGTTCTTAATTTCATCATCGATTTGGTTATCCATTCGAGCAGCTGGTGTACCAATTCTAGGAGAATAAGGGAACACATGTAATTCTGAAAAATGATGATTAACTATAAAATCATAAGTTTCATGGAACTCTTCATCTGTTTCACCAGGAAATCCAACAATAACGTCACTTGTAACAGCTAAATCTGGAAGTGCTTTGTGTAATTCCGTCAATCTCTCTGAGAAGTGTGCCATTGTATATTTACGTCTCATTCGTTTCAATACATTATCGGAACCTGATTGTAATGGTACATGTAAATGTCTTACCACTTTATTTGATTGACTAATAACATTGATGACCTCATCTGTTAACTGACTTGCTTCAATAGACGAAATTCGAATACGCTCTAAGCCATTAATTTCATCTAAATCACGTAACAATTGAGCTAGATTGTAATTTTTTAAATCTTGTCCATAGCCACCGGTATGTATACCAGTCAAGACAAATTCTTTATAACCGGAATTTACAAGTTGAGTTGCTTGTTCTACTACTTTTTGTGGATCTCTTGAACGCATTAAGCCACGTGCCCACGGAATAATACAAAATGTGCAGAAATTATTACACCCTTCTTGTATTTTTAAAGATGCTCGTGTTCTATCAGTAAAATATGGAACTTCTAATTCTTCATAAATTCTGTTTTTCATAATATTACCTACGCCATTAATGGGTTGTCTTTCTATTTGATATTGCTCAATGTATTTTAATAACTTATGACGATCTTGAGTACCTACAACGATATCAACCCCTGGTATTTCCATGATTTCAGCTGGAGAAGTTTGAGCGTAACAACCAGTAACACAGACGACTGCATCAGGATTTTGCCTGATTGCACGTCGTATAATTTGTCGACTTTTTTTATCACCGGTATTAGTTACCGTACATGTATTAATTACAAATACATCTGCGTTTGTTTCAAAATCTACTCTATCATAATCCGCTTCCTTAAATAATTGCCAAATTGCTTCTGTTTCATAATGATTTACTTTACAACCTAGTGTGTGAAACGCAACCGTTGACATAGTCTTTCACCCCAATAATTCTTTTTCATAACTTACTGCACTTAACGCATAAAGTGGCGCAGTTTCAGCCCTTAAAATACGTGGACCTAAGCCAACTAGCGTACTTGTTTCTTCAAATAATGCAATCTCATTTTCGGATAGTCCACCTTCAGGTCCAAAAATCATTAAAACATGATCTTGTGCTCTTAATTGTTTTAATATTTTTTTAAAACGGCTTAATTCTCCATGTTTAGCTTGTTCTTCATATGCAATAAGAACGTAGTCATAATGATTTATCATATCATAAATTTCTTTTAAATTCGACTTAAATTGAACGCGAGGTATATTTAAACGATAACTTTGCTCTGAAGCCTCTTTTATAATTTTTTGCCATCTTTCTAATTTTTTGGCAACTTTAGACTCATTGAGTTTTACTACAGAGCGTTCCATACTTACCGCAATAAATTCGTTTGCACCTAATTCAGTTGCTTTTTTAATCATCCATTCATACTTATCCGCTTTAATTAATCCGCTACATATTGTTATATGTTGGGGTAATTCAGTATTAATATCTTGTTGTTCCTGTGGTTTAATTTCAATTGCTTGTTGGTTAATTGAAATAATTTTGCATTTGTAAACTTTTTCATCTGAAAATGTAACAATAATAGAATCACCCTCTGTTTGACGCATTACTTTATTTATATGATGTATATCATCTTTATTTTCAATAAAAAAGCACTGATTTTCATCAGCGCTTTGCTTAATAAAGTATCTTTGCAAATTAACCACTCACTTTCTGACCAACGATGCATACCCAACCGTTGTTATGTTCGATTGAAATAACATGAAAACCAACGCGCTTCATATGTGATTCTATATCTTTGGATTTCTCTTCAATAATACCTGAAGTAATGAAATAACCTTCTTCATTTAGAGTATTATAAGCATCTTCAATCATTTCTTCAATAATATGAGCAAGAATATTTGCAATCACAATATCAAAATTTTCATGTTCACCTTGTAATAAATTACCTGGAACTGCTTCGATTGCCTGATCACAGTGATTCTTTTTAAAGTTATCTTTAGATACACTTACAGCCATTTCATCAATATCTAATGCTTTTATTCGTTGTACTCCAAGTAAATGGCTAGCAATACTTAATATTCCTGAACCAGTTCCAACATCAATCACGGAATGAGAAGATTTAACATAGGTTTCTATTGCTTTTAAACACATACTTGTTGTTGGATGATCGCCTGTGCCAAAAGCCATACCAGGATCAAGTTCTATACATAACTCATCCTCATTTGTTTTTTCATACGATTCCCAACTGGGTACAATGGTAAACTGCTTTGATACTCGAAATGGATGGAAATAATTTTTCCATTCATTTGCCCAATCAGATTCAGCTATTTCTTTTTCTTCAAAAGTAAATATATTTACTTTTAGTTCATCCAAATTGATAATTTCATTTTTAATTTTAGATCTTAATAGGTCGTTGTATGCGAGTTCATTAAAGTATGCTTTGAGTCTGACTCCTTGAGTTGGATAATCATCAGGATTTAATTGATAAATTCCACCAAATTTATCAGTCGGTTGTTCTATTAAGTCTTTAGAATCTTCTACAACTACACCGTTAGAACCGTTATTTTCAAGAATATCAATAGCGTCATATTCCACTTCATGATTAACTACAATCGAAAGTTCCATCCAATCCATTATTTATTCCCCTTTAAAGAATCTCTTTGCTCTATCTTTAAAATTAGATGGTTGTTCATTTATGTCTTCACCATTGATTTCAGCAAATTCTTTCATTAATTCTTTTTGTCGGTCGTTTAATTTAGTTGGAGTTACAACTTTTATATTAACAAATAAATCTCCATGCCCATAACCATGAACATTTTTAATACCCTTATCTTTAAGGCGGAATTGTTTGCCAGTTTGTGTACCTGCAGGAATTGTAAGAACAACATTACTATTCAGAGTAGGTATTTTTATTTCATCACCTAAGGCTGCTTGTGAGAAACTAATATTTAAATTGTAATAAATATCATCACCATCGCGTTCGAAAGTATCAGAGGGTTGAACTCTGAAGACAACATACAAATCACCATGCGGTCCACCATTGGTTCCTGGAGAACCCTCACCAGCTAAACGAATTTGTTGCTCATTATCTACACCTTCTGGCACAGTTACTTCTAATTTAACAGTTTTGTTTTCTGTACCTTTACCGTGACAAGTAGGACATGGTTCCTCAAATTCTTGTCCACTGCCCTCGCATTTTGGACATACTTGTTCGGTTCTCACTCTACCTAAAATGGTATTTTGTTCAACAGAAACTCGTCCAGAACCATTACAGTAACTACAAGTTTTTTTACTTGTACCTGGTTTAGCACCTTCTCCATTACATGTATGACATGTGACATCTTTTCTAATAGAAATTTCTTTTTTTGTACCAAAAACAGCTTCTTCAAAATTTACTGTCATAGTGTATTGTAAGTCATCACCTTTACGTGGGGCATTTGGATCTCTTTGTCGTGAACCTCCGCCAAAGAATGAACTGAATATGTCTTCAAATCCACCAAAGTCTCCGCCACCGAAACCTTGATTGCCAAATCCACCTTGTGGTCCTTCATGTCCAAATTGATCGTAGTTGGCACGTTTATTATCATCACTTAATACTTCATACGCTTCGGAGATTTCTTTAAATTTTTCATCTGCGCCTTCTTCTTTATTAATATCAGGATGATATTTTTTAGATAATTTACGATAAGCTTTTTTGATTTCGTCTTTTGAAGCGCTTTTACTTACGCCTAAGACTTCATAATAGTCTCTTTTGGCCACAACTATCTCTCCTTTTATACGTTTAACAAAATTAGTTTATCTAATTCCTTTTAACTATCCAAATAAAAAGCCAAAGCCAATGTTCGATTGACTTTGACTTTTTTACTTAGTTATGAAGGATATCTTCAGACTAATACGACTTAGTCTTATTTTTTATCTTCATCATCTTTAACTTCTTTGAAATCAGCATCTTCAACAGTGTTATCTTGAGAACTTTGTTCATCTTGAGCTTGTTGTTGAGCTTGTTCATAAACTTTTGCTGATAACTCTTGAACAACTTTTTCAAGTTCTTCTTTTTTAGCTTTAATATCTTCGATGTCTTCTCCTTCTAATGCAGTTTTAAGTGCATCTTTTTTCTCTTCTGCATTTTTCTTATCATCTTCGCCAATATTTTCTCCTAAATCTTTGATAGTTTTTTCAACTTGGAATACTAAGCCATCTGCTTCGTTTCGCAAGTCAACTTCTTCACGACGTTTTTTGTCAGCTTCAGCATTTTCTTCAGCATCTTTAACCATACGATCAATTTCTTCATCTGATAAAGAAGAACTTGATTGAATAGTAATGTTTTGTTCTTTATTAGTTCCTAAATCTTTTGCAGTAACATTTACAATACCATTTTTGTCGATGTCGAAAGTTACTTCGATTTGAGGTACACCACGTGGAGCTGGTGGAATGTCAGTTAATTGGAATCTGCCTAATGTTTTATTGTCAGATGCCATAGGACGTTCACCTTGTAATACGTGAATATCTACTGCTGGTTGATTATCCGCTGCTGTAGAATAAACTTGTGATTTAGAAGTTGGGATAGTTGTATTACGTTCAATAAGAGTGTTCATACGTCCACCCATGATTTCTATACCAAGTGATAAAGGAGTTACGTCTAATAAAACAACGTCTTTTACATCACCAGTGATGACGCCACCTTGGATAGCAGCACCCATAGCAACAACTTCATCAGGGTTTACACCTTTATGAGGTTCTTTACCTACTTCTTTTTTAACTGCTTCTTGTACTGCTGGAATACGAGTAGATCCACCAACAAGGATAACTTCATCAATATCAGAAGTTGATAGACCTGCGTCTTTTAATGCTTGACGAGTTGGTTCCATAGTTTTTCTTATTAATAAGTCTGATAATTCTTCAAATTTAGAACGAGTTAAACTAATTTCTAAGTGTAATGGGCCACTTTCACCAGCAGAAATGAAAGGTAATGAAATTTGAGTTTGAGACACACCTGATAAGTCTTTTTTAGCTTTTTCAGCAGCATCTTTTAATCTTTGTAAAGCCATTTTATCTTGAGATAAATCTACACCATTTTCTTTTTTGAATTCAGATACTAAATAATCAATGATAACTTGGTCAAAGTCGTCACCGCCAAGTTTATTGTCACCTGCAGTTGAAAGTACTTCAAATACTCCGTCACCTAATTCAAGAATTGATACGTCAAAAGTACCGCCACCTAAGTCAAATACAAGTACTTTTTGATTTTGTTCAGTTTTATCTAAGCCATATGCTAATGCAGCAGCTGTAGGTTCATTAATAATACGTTCAACTTCTAAACCAGCAATTTTACCAGCGTCTTTAGTTGCTTGGCGTTCACCGTCGTTAAAATAAGCTGGAACTGTAATAACTGCTTTATCAACTGTTTCGCCTAAATAACTTTCAGCAGTACTTTTTAGATTTTGTAAAATCATAGCTGAGATTTCTTGAGGAGTATAAGACTTGCCTTCAATATCAACTTTATAGTCTATTCCCATATGACGTTTGATAGATTGTACAGTGTTAGGGTTTGTGATAGCTTGACGTTTAGCAACTTCTCCTACTTGAGTTTCTCCATTTTTAAATGCTACAACTGATGGAGTTGTACGTGCACCTTCTGGATTTTGAATTACTTTTGGTTCATCGCCTTCTAAAATAGCTACACAAGAGTTTGTAGTACCTAAATCAATTCCAATTACTTTACCCATAATAAAATTCCTCCAATTTTAAAATTTTAATGTAACAATGTTTTTTCAATCAAATTATTGATTTACTTTAACCATTGACGGTCTTAAAACACGATCTTTTAGTTTATAGCCTTTTTGTAATTCTTGGGTTACCTCTCCTGATTTGAAATCAGGATTATCATCTTGAACTACTGCTTGATGTAGGTTAGGATCAAATTCTTCACCTTCAGCAACTATCTCTTCAAGACCATTATCTTTGAGTGCTTTAAGTAAGCTTTCATGCACCATTTGCACTCCTTTTTGAAGGGATTTAAATGAATCATCATCACCTTCAATTTGTAGTGCGCGCTCAATATTATCTATTGACGGTAAGATATCTGTTAAAACATTCTGTGCTTTATAAGTTTTATTAATTTGATTTTCATTCTGAATTCTACGTTTATAATTTTCAAATTCAGCATATAATCTTAAATATTTCTCTTCATTATCATTTGCAAGTTTTTCTAACTCTTGAATCTTCTCATCTGTAGGATCTACATCCTCTTGCTCATTACTTTCTTGAGAATCTTCTTGCATATGATCTTCTTTCACTTCGTTATTATCAGCGTCCTTAACTGAATTTTGAGATTGATTCGCTGTTTGAGTATCTTCTTGTTCAGCCTTAATACCATCATCAGTTTGATTCGCTGTTTGATTTTTTTCTGTCATTGTCTGACCTCCAATACAATCCTAATTACTACCATATTCGGTTAAGTAACTGAATTACATTTTGATAATGCATAGCAGTTGGTCCTATTACCGCAATTCGACCTTTGAGCGATTCATCAAAATGATATTGACTTGTCACTATAGATATATCACTTAAACTATCATCAATTTCTTTTCCTATTCGTACATTGATTTGTGATGTAGATATATCATCCAAAAGTTCCGTTATTTTGTTTAATTCTATATATTGAAGAATCGGTTGAATAGAAGAAACGTTAGATTCATTTAACGCATCAATAAGTTTAACCTTTCCACCCATATAAATGCTATTACTTTGATTAGTAATGTGAAGGTTTATCATTTCGACAATCTCTTTGACTAAAAACTTTTCATCATTTTCAATGAACGAGTCTAAACTTTGTTTTAATTCTTCGTTATTATCATTAAAATGATTCGTTAAAAAGTTGGCTATTCTGTTTAAATTGAGATTGTGGACGCTGATGCTTGAAACAAAATGAATGTTTTCAACATGTCCTGAAGAAAATACCATCACTAAAATAATCAAATGATTGTTAGCTCGAATCAAATGAATATTATTAATTATATCTTGCTTATGATTAGGGCGGACAACCAACGTTGCGTATTGAGATTTCGTTGATAGTTCATCTGCAAAATATGTCAATGCGGTTGAACTATCATAGTGATTCTCAATTAATAATTGATTTAAACGTTGAATTTTGTTTTGATTTTGATGAGATGTTTGTTCTAATAAACGATTGACATAATATCTAAAACCTAACTCAGAAGGAGTTCTTCCTGAAGAGGTATGTGTCTTTTCAATGAAATTCATCTCTTCAAGATACTTCATTTCGTTTCTTATCGTTGCTGGACTTACATCTAAATTATGACGATGAATTAATGTTTTAGAACCAATCGGTTGTCCAAAATCAACATAATCTTCAACAATTGCATTAAGGATGCTTAATTGTCTTTCTGTAATCATGTTTTCACCTCATTAGCACTCTTTTATCTCAAGTGCTAATTATAATCTATCAAAAAGGTCAAAGTAAGTCAATGTTAAAGCATTAAATTCTCAAAATTTTATTAGTTTAGTAAGAATGCTTCAAAAACTTCGTTTCCAATCACTTTCCCACGCTTAGTCATAGCGATGTATTGGTCTTCTTTTTTCAATAAACCTCGATGGATTAAATATGTTATTGTTTGACCAAATATTTTATTTAAAGGTACATCGAATTTTTTATTAAATCTTTCGATGTTGACTCCTTTATTCATTCTTAGACCTAAAAACATTTCTTCTTCCATACGTTCTTTAACAGTTGGTTTGTTTTGAGTTAAGATAGGCTTTTTATTGTTTTTCATAGCATTAATATAATGATTAACTGGATTCAAATTGGTATATCTTACTCCATCCACATAACCACTAGCACCAGCTCCAAATCCATAATATTCTTCATTTAACCAATAGACTTTGTTATGAATTGATTCATGCCCGTGTTTGCTGAAATTAGAAATTTCATATTGATTAAAAGAAGAGTGTTCTATGCGTTTCATCAAATGTTGATACATGTGTGTTCCTAAATCCTCATTAGGCAACTTAAGATGTCCTTTTCTATACATGTTGTAGAACTGAGTTTTAGGTTCAAGAATTAATCCATAACTTGAAATATGATCAATATCCATTTCAAGTGCTAAATCTAAGCTTTCCTTAAAATCTTCTAAACTTTGGTTTGGTAAATGATACATTAAATCAAGGCTTATAGACTTTATTTCCACTTTTCGCGCGTTATCTACTGCAGCATATATATCATCAGACGTATGTGTTCTTCCTAAAATTTTTAGTAATTCTGGTTTAAAAGTTTGAACCCCCATTGATATCCTATTGACCCCATATCGTTTTAATAGATTAACTTTTTCAAAAGTGAGTTCATCTGGATTTGCCTCGAATGAGAATTCTCCGCTTATTTTAAATGTTTGATTAATAGCTTTTAATAGTCTCTCTAATTGAACAATATTTAAAGCTGTAGGTGTACCTCCGCCTACATACATCGTTTTAAGTTCTCGGTTATTTTTTACTTGCATCTCTTGAATAAGGGCATCTAAATAATCATCTACCGGTTGTTTATCAATAAAATATTTATTGAAATCACAATAGGTACAAATTCTAACACAAAATGGAATATGTATATATGCACTAACTGTCAAAATTAAACCTCCATAATTACTAAAATCTGTATTAATTCAATTCTATAAACTAGGACATACATAAGGTGTTAAGTTTTATAAACTTATATATTTAATGGTAGTATAAATAGGATGAGACTATACGTGTGTCTCAACCCCATTTTTAAAAATTTATTCATCATCCATTTTAAGAACTGCTAAGAAAGCATCTTGAGGAATTTCTACATTTCCGACTGCTTTCATTTTTGCTTTACCAGCCTTTTGCTTTTCTAATAATTTACGTTTACGACTTATGTCGCCACCATAACATTTAGACAACACATTTTTACCCATAGATTTAATATTAGTTCGAGCTACAATTTTTTGTCCTATTGCTGCTTGAACAGGCACTTCAAACTGTTGTCGTGGAATGAGTGTTTTTAATTTCTCGACAAGTGCCTTACCTCTCTCATAAGCAAAATCTCTATGAACTATAAAACTTAATGCATCGACTTTATCACCATTTAAAAGAATATCCATTTTTACTAAATTACTTTCCTTGTTTTCTATAAACTCATAATCAAAAGATGCGTATCCTTTAGTATTAGATTTAAGTTGGTCAAAGAAATCAAATACTACTTCAGAAAGTGGAATTTCGTATACTATATTTACTCTAATATCATCTAAATAATCCATGTTGACAAATTGTCCACGTTTACGCTGACATAACTCCATAACTGCTCCAACGTAATCATTAGGAACCATCATAGTGGCTTTAACAAATGGTTCATAGATATGATCAATTTTATCTCTCTCAGGCATTTGAGCTGGATTGTCTATAGTAACTTCATTACCGTCTTTTAAGGCACACTGATAAATAACTGATGGTGCTGTAGCAATTAATTCAATGCCAAACTCTCTCTCTATTCTTTCTTGTATTATTTCCATGTGCAACATACCTAAGAAACCTGTTCTATATCCAAATCCAAGAGCTTGGGATGATTCTGGTTCAAATTCTAGAGAGGCATCATTAAGTTGTAGCTTTTCTAAAGCCTCTCTTAAGTCATTATAATCTTTATTATCAATAGGGAATAATCCACAGTACACCATCGGATTCATTTTCTTATAACCTTTCAATGGCTTTTCAGCAGGTCTGTTTGCTAAAGTTATAGTGTCCCCTACCCTAGAGTCATCAACATTTTTGATACTCGCAATAATATATCCTACGTCGCCTACAGTTAATTCTTCAATAGGTAGTTGTTTAGGAGTATTAATACCAACTTCTGTTACTTCAAACTCTTTACCTGTTGCCATCATTTTAATTTTATCTCCTGCTTTAACAACTCCATCGATAATTCTAATAGAAGATATAACACCTCTATAAGGGTCATATTCAGAATCGAATATCAATGCTTTAAGAGGGGTATCTGGATCTCCATCCGGTGCTGGTACTACATCAACAATTTTTTCTAATATCTCCTCTATTCCAATATTAGATTTCGCACTTGCAAGAACGACATCATCTTGGTCTAAACCAATTACATCTTCTAATTCTTGCTTAACCCTTTCTGGTTCAGCGGCTGGTAAATCTATCTTATTGACAACAGGCAGTAGTTCTAAGTCGTTGTCAAGTGCTAAATAAACATTCGCAAGTGTTTGCGCTTCTATACCCTGTGCAGCATCAACTACTAAAATAGCACCTTCGCATGCTGCCAGAGAGCGTGAAACTTCGTAAGTAAAGTCTACGTGTCCAGGTGTATCTATGAGATGGAAAGTGTAAGTTTGACCATCTTTGGCTTCGTATTTTAAGCGCACTGCATTTAATTTTATTGTGATGCCACGTTCTCTCTCTAAATCCATTGAGTCTAGTAATTGGTCTTGCATTTCACGAGTTTCAACTGATTTTGTATTTTCTAATACCCTATCAGCCAATGTAGATTTCCCGTGGTCTATATGAGCAATGATAGAGAAATTTCTAATACGTTCTCTTCTATTGTAACGTTGTTGCTTATTCATAATATCCTTCTCGCTTTCATCATAATAACCCGCAGTATGTATGCATCTTTGATATAGTAACGTTTTTAAAGTTTAATTGCAAACTATCTCAAAGTTAGTAAATTTTTATTTAACAAGTTTGCTAATATAAACATTATATCTACTAAACCTGTGCTTTCCAATATTAAAGAATCTTTAATTTTATGCTCATTTGCCTTTAAATAAAAGATTGCACAAATAATCTACTTTTGATAAAATATTTCTTGTTGTAATCAAATAAAATTTGATAAGTTAAGTTCACTTTTAGGAGGTGACAGAAATGCCAAACATTAAATCTGCAGTTAAACGTGTAAGAACGACTGAAACAGCTGAAGCACGTAATATTTCCAAAAAGAATGCTATGCGTACAGCAGTTAAACGTGCAAAATCAGCTATCTCAATTGGTGCTGAAAATAAAGATGAATTATTAAGATTTGCTATCAAGCAAGTCGATAAAGCATCTCATAGCAATTTAATCCATTCAAATAAAGCTGATCGTATCAAATCACAACTTATGTCAGCTAATAAATAATTGATTATAAGATAAGATCAAGCATTGTGCTTGATCTCTTTTAGTTCTTATAGCTCTAAGATAAATAAGTCTAATATCAGTTGTTTATCCATATAAGACGATTTCAGTTTGTAGTCTGTCTCAGCACATGAGTTAATAATATTTAATAAGCTGTCTAGTTCATAATGACGTGCTTGATTTAGAGCAAGTTTTACCCTATAGGGATGGGCATTAACAGTCTTTGCGATTTGCTGACCACTATACCCCTTTTGACTTAGTATTTTAGATTGATAATATAATCTATAGTTACTAGTAATTAAAGCTAACAATTTAATAGGCTCTTCTTTCATAGTAATTAAATCATTAACCAACTTAATAGCTTGCTCTTTTTCTCCTTTTTGAATATACTCGGTTAATAAGAACACATTTTGCTCTAAACTCCTATTTATAATTAAGTTGACGTCCGCTTTATTAATAATTGATCTATCACCTATAAAGAGTATAAGTTTATCTAATTCTTGTAAAACTATATTAAAATTAATACCTGTTAATTCAACAAATAAGTCTATAGCATCACGTTTGATATCTTTAAAGTTTTCGTGTAATTTTTGTTGAATCCACTTTTTTATTTCTTCTTCGGACATTTGTTCGATTTTTTTAAATTGTGAATTTTTCTTTAAAGTCTTTGTTAACTTTTTTCGTTCATCTAATTTATTATGGTAAACTTCAAAAACAATCAAATTATCTCCATCATATTTTTCAATAAATTCGATAAATTGATCTGGATTATGATTCAGATCTTTTGAAACTTTTTCTCCCGTAAAGACATAGGCATTTTTTACTACTATTGCCTTTTTATCCGAAAAAAAAGGTAACGTAAGTATTTCTTCGATAATAGGCGTTAATTCTGTTTCGTACATATTAAATTTAACATAGTTAAAATCATCTTTATCTTGTCCTAGATAATCGTTAACAATCTCACTGCTTTTTTTCTCGACAAGTTCTGGGACTTCACCATAAATGGTTATAATATTATCACTCATATAGTCACCTTCCTCTATTAATCATACTCATAAATTATAGCATTTTACTGTGTTACTTCTCTAGCTAAAGTCTCTCGATTTAAAATATAACGATAAACTTTGAAAGAATTTTCATTTAAATTTATTTTCAGTTCACCATTGTTTTGTGTATCAAAAACTTTGCTTCCATAAGTTTTCAAACGATCGATGACGTCATAAATATGCAATCGATATTTATTATTTTTTCCACTTGAAATTAAGCTTATGGTTGGTTTAATGACTTTGATAAATTCTTTTGAACTATTTGCTCTACTTCCATGGTGACCAACTTTAAGTATATCTATTTTCGGTAGTTGATAATTATTTATTAACTTTTGTTCATTATTCACAGTCGCATCGCCCATTAATAAGATATTTCTATTTTTACATTGAATGAGAATGATTATAGATTGCTCATTTTTATCATCACTATTATTTATATACGTATGGAAAAATTTTAATTGAGCATCGTCCACATTTAGTTGAGATATTTGCTTAACATCCATTAATTTAATGTGTTTCTCTGAACTTTGACTTTTAATTTGCATGAGAATAGAAGTTGTAAATTTATCACTATTTAAAATGATTGTTTTTATGTTAAGTGTCTCAAAAAGATAAAGTAGTTCTCCCATATGATCCGCATGAGGTTGAGAAATAATTAAATAATCGATGGTAGAGATGCCTTTCTTCTTAAGACTTGGTAGACTTTTAAATTTTGCTATACTGTGGTGTTTATAAATATGCCTTTCATCACCTTTTCCGCCAGTATCAATCATAATATTTTTATTATAATTGATCTTAAATAAAATACTATCACCTTGACCAACATCAAATAAAGTAAGTTCTGCATTGTGTGGTTGTTTAAAAGAAGTAAAATTATTAAAAAAACTGGTAAGGCTATTTTTAAGCTTTATACGCCATAATAAGTAGTAAAAAAATACAAGTAACGATTAAAAATAGTAGTGAATATTCATTTAGATTAGGAATAAACCATTTGTAATGATTAAAATACAAAAATTTTGTTACGAACCTATCATGGTATTGAAAGAGAGAATCCATAATTTTATTTAACAAATAATTATGATGTTTGAAATGACAGAAAATAAAGAAAAAAATAACTGAAGGGAAAAGTATAAAACTATAATAAGGAACAAAAAAGATATTAGATAAAAAACCTATCCATTGGAATTGATTAAAGTGATAAGCACTTATAATTACAGAGCTAAATTGAGATAGACAAGTAATAGTTATGATAGTTTTAGAAAGCGTAAGATTTTTTAAGTAGGGTTGTGCTAATAAAAGGAACGTACTAATTAAAAATGAAAACTGAAAACCAATATTATAAATGAACTTTGGATTTATAATGACCATCATTATAAAGATAAAGGATAAAATATCGAGAGAAGAATTTTTATAAGTTTTCGGTA
>VNIV01000008.1_pt1 | contig 36874 bp, 34 predicted proteins | sample 7248611 | NCBI WGS metagenome assembly VNIV01 (sample SAMN12251775, study PRJNA551026) | human skin metagenome | isolation source: skin samples from healthy patients | host: Homo sapiens | place: France:Paris | reverse complement strand
GACTCTCTCTTTTTTGCTGTGTAATAAGCATGTCCGAAGACAATGATTGAATCCACTACTAACGTTGGGATAAACCATCCCAACGAAATATGGTTTCCGGTTAAGAAAAATTGCACTGCCACGAATACTGCCAATAATAATGATAACATGTTATTCTCCTTAAGTTTATTTAATGCCTACAAAGATTTACAATGTAGGCGAGTAATATCATTATTGTAGTATGTATCTGAAATATTTTTAATATCAATTAAACTTATTTCTTAGTAATCCAAGATGTTCGTCTAACTTTTCATCAAAGAAGTAAAGGGATGATAACTTCTCAATCAGTTTAGTTAAGGACATTAGGATACCCTTTTTCTCAAAGCTATAGCAATCCATGTAGTCAAGTGTTAGCATAAAGCTAATTGCAAGTAGACAACAAATTACTCGGTGATATAACTCGTTGTCAGTTAGCTCATCTTTAACTACTAAGTTATCTACCGCCTTTTGACTGTAGATCTCTATAGCTTTTAGTTTATTGTGTTCAACGTAATATCCACGTTTACCAGCGTCGCCAATAAACCAGCAAGCCGTATGTGAAACCAAATCTATTACTGGTTTAAAGTTAACGTACTGATCTGTTGGTTTTAGATCATCTGTCATTTTAAGAGCAAGCAATTCCCAGATTTTAGAAACCAATGATTCAACGTCTGGTTTAATCTGACGACGAAATAACTTTTCAAGTTCTAAAAAGTCATTTGGGTTTAGTGCTTTTATTTGGTAATAGACCACACTGGCGCGTAATTTTTCAATTACTTTAAGTTCAACATTAAAGTCTTTTTGATCTTTAATGATCCCATAATTGCGAAGTTGTAATTGTAAGCTATTGATATGCATATCCCGTTTAGCGATTGTACGGCGTAAACCATCGTGAGTAACTTTACTGTTAATGATGTAATGATCTAGTTGTTTAACAGCATTAAGATCATCACGGTGAAGTTTACTTTCCGGTATCCGTCTTAAATTAACACACTGGTTATTTAAGATTAGATAGACAGCATTGTTTTCAATATCAAAAACGTGCTTACGTTTAACGTCAACAATGTTATCAACTCCTAGCTGGTTTTCAATTTTAGCTATTGCTAAATTGATTTGTAGATAGGTTTCTTCGTTGAACTCATTTTCCATGGTTGGGTGAATCATGGTACTACTCCTTTTTATTTAGTTAATGGTAGAGACAATATACAACTACTATCTCACTTCTATAGTGTATATCTGATAAATATTTATTATCTGAAGTACACGGCATAAGAAGAAAAACCCAACGCTCCTATAAAAGTCTTGGCAGCGGAGGTCAATAAAAACAAAAGTAGCACCATCAAACCATTTTGTTTTTACAGGAGAAGCCCCCATGCGGGCTTGACCAAGTACGCTGTCTCTCGTATAGACTTCGGAGCGTTGGTAAAAAGATTAATTGCTTGGCGACTATTTATTGGGCCCATCGCATTATAGGTGTAGTCGTCGTATACACCTTATCCATATAGCAATCATCTTTTTATAACTGGTTGGAATAAACGTAAATAATCGGTAGAGCGAACTCTACCGATTCATAAGCATATCGTGGCAATAACGTCAACTGACTAGTTCGCCTGCTTTTTTGTTCTTCAACAACGGGATGCATTTATCCACATAAAATATATACCATGATTTCTAGAAATTTTCTTTCATGAATGCATCAAGTAGTTTATCCTTAGATCCAAGCTTAAATGCTTTTTCACTAATAGCGCAAGAATTGACAACGCCAGCTGATAGATTTACACCGATTAATCGTTTCTCATATTCACTTAATCCCTCGATTGATGCTATCTCTCGGATGGTACTACCACGACAAGCATTGGTCTTTTCTTGAATAGATGGGTAAGTTCCTTCAATGTCTAAGTCAGCATTATGAATAGTAGCCATCGTCTGTTTATGTGGTAAGTCTTTAATGATGTTAATACCAATATCTTGAGCAAGATAAGCTCCTAAGGTAACAATCCATCCTTTAGGTCCTACTACAAAATTATCTAGTTCGGTTCTTAAATCACCGCCAACTGTACCAGCTACATAACCGTTCTCTAAACAGTGAAAATGCATACCGTCTGCAATCTGCGTAGGTCCACTATTAAAGTCTTGCCAATCTGAATCTTCACATTGTGGAATAAAGGCTGAACTAATATCACCAGTCTTTTCATCTAACAGTTCAACTCCAATACAGTCAAACACGTTATATGCAATATATTCGTACGGATATTCTCTTTGCATTACAACGTGCCGCTGTAGTTTATCTAAGTGATCGGTAGCTGTAAATTTAAGTTTACCCATTTTTATGTTCTTTTTCAAGATTGCATCTAACGCATAGCTTGGTTCTTTACCACTAGCGGTGCGTAATCGACCGTATAGACACATGGCGTCAATAATGAAGAAGCTTGCAACACATTCAGTAGTAGGCCATTTTTCTGCAGCACTTAGTGGTCGTTTAGAACCACTATGGGTAACTTTCATTGTGGGACCCGGATGATACTTAAATTTTCTATACTCTCTTGGTATCGTAGGATCACAAAACGAATCTGCTGGATCAAAACCATCTTTTCTAAGCGCCATTTCCATCTTAGGAATATCGAAGTCCATATTCCAAATAGCAACAAAGTCTGGACGCCATTTATGTGCAGCTTGTAAACATTCGTGACAAAGCTCACCTGAAGTATCACCAAAGAATATCTCAAAGTTAATATTTCGTTTTTCTATATATTCACTTAAATAAAGATTTAATTTGTCTAATACTCGTTGCCTCTCAATGTCATCCATTTGTTTACTGGACTTTAAAAAGTCACGACGAATACCTAAGAATACCTTCTCCTTCATGGTAAGCGAGATTAGTATAACCTCTTGTGAACCATCCAATACATTAGTCTCGGTATCTAAGATAGCTACATCAGCTTTAGGTGACTTGGCATTTGGAAACTTAGTTCTATATTGTTTTCTAAGTAGGGCGGTAGGTGAGATGTTAGCTCCGTATACATAAGGAGATAATAACTCTTGTGATAGTCCACGATCAAAACCAGGCAATTGGAGTGCTCTATGAATGCGAGAAGCTAACTCCCATTGGGTAGATTGGTACTCTCTTAAGTTCTCTAGTTTCTCCCATTGTAGCTTATCGACATGATCACGCGCGCCTTTATTGGTAATCCAAAATGGTCTCTCGTAGTTTTTAATAATTCTTGTATTGGTTTGTTTACTACCGTCTTTTAGATGGACATTTTCTTTGACAAAAATAATATCGCTATTTTTGTATCTTGATTGACTATAAACTAAATTCATTGGTTCAAAGCCAATAACATCATCTGGATTATATTTCATTTTTACCACCAAATATTTATATATAAAACCTGCTCATACTAGTAATCAATTCGGTAATTTTTAATGATCAGTTATCGTTATGTATATCTTAAATATTTAATAGATGTATTTATCCTTTTATTAAACGTAAGGAGCTCAGCTATGAGTGATGATAATTTAAGTTTTAAAGAGCGTCTTAAGCTCTCTATGGAAAAGATTACTATGCAAGATGGTAGTTTGTTGACCGAACTATCTAATAGTGTTGAAGGGTTAATGCAATTATCCGTCATTGACCAAAATGATATTAACCAGTCAAGACTTTCTAAAATTGTTAAAAAACACACAGGTATAGACGTAACCTTTAATATTATTGAAAATACGTATGACGCATTTTGTTACCTACCAGAAATTGATAAGAACCATCCGTTCTGGCATCAAAGAAGTGCGCTACTATGTTCAATGACTAAAAATTATACAACTACTAAACCTGAAGTTGTTGGTAGCGTTAATCTTAAAAATGGAACAGTAGATGGTGTGTTTGCAAGCTTCCCTGTAAAGATCTATTTTGGTACATTATTCTTGCGTGGTTTAAATGGCGAAGCATCTATTTTCACAGCAGATGAAGTAGCTGCTATTTTAATTCATGAGATTGGTCATGCCTTTACCACATTTGAATATGTTGGTAAAACCGTAATGACTGGTCTTATTATCACATCGGCTGTAAAAGCTACTGCTGAGATCCCTAATAGTAATGAACGTAACAAAGTTTTAGTTAAGGCTTGTGAAAACGTTAACTTAAATTTAAATGAAGATCAGATTGGTGCTATCATAAAACAACACGGTGAAAACTCTGATGTTGTACTTTTAACTGAGTACGTTAAAAACTTAAACACACTTACTAAAACCAACTATTATGATGCTCGTAACTGCGAACAATTAGCAGATCAATTTGCGGTACAACATGGCGCTGCAGATGCTTTGGGTCGTGCATTAGAACGCATTTATAAAATGAGCTACAACATTAATTACCGTGGCAATGCTATGTACATGTTATTAGAAGTAATGAAGATATCATTTACTATGCTTTGGGGCGGTGCTGCTGTAGCTGGTCTGGGTGGCATTGGTGTGTTTTTAGTTATTGTACTGTTACTATTACAATCCACTGAAGTTAAAATCTATGATGACCCCAAAGATCGTCTTATCTTTTTAAAGCGTCAGCTAATCGACGACTTAAAGGTATTAAACCATCAAGATAAAAAGAATGCAGTATTAATTGCAAGACTGGTGGATCACATCGAATCATTAGAAATGCGCATTGAAGAAGTCAAAGACCGTAAATCATTTGCTCAGGCTATCTGGGAAAATGTAACTCCTTGGGGTCGCAACCGCGAACAACAAGAGAAGAAACAAAAACAACTCGAAGAAGCTTTAAACAACGACCTATTTGTTAAAGCTGCTAAACTCACTCAAATCTAGGAGATTACCAAAATGGAAAAACTTGAAATCACCCCAATCGTTAACATGCTTCGTAAATTCGAAGGAGCAACTCCAGTTATTGACGCACCTGAATCAGGGGTATCTGTTGATCATAGCTTTTGTATGGCAACTGTTATTGGGGCAGCACTAGCTTATCATTTACCGCTACCAAATGAAAAGGTTAATAACTTAACAGTTTACTTTAATCAAAGCTTTTTAACATTGCTGCAAGAAACGCTATCAGCTATTAATGAGCAATATCCTATTCGAGTAATGATTGCTTTAGACGCTTGTAAGAACACCTATAAACTTCGTCATGATCAGGTATATAATCCAATTGAAAACATTGAAGATATCTTAAACCGTGTTGTACGCAGTGATGAAAATAATGTGATTACGAATACGGGTGTAAGCTTAGCTGTACAGTATCCACAAGAGTACGGTAACCTGTTAAGAGCAATTAATCTTGGTTGTTTATCATTAAACAACTATCAGGGTTTAATCGTCTAAACTAAGGGGTCGTAACAATGATCGATGTTAATCTAATGCCCGGTGTAGAAGAAGACGTAGATGCTGAACTTAACTATAGCGATGACTTCCTCGAAATAGATGGCATTAGTATTTCACTTCAATCACTTGGCAATGTTATTAGTGGTATTATTGATAAAGGTTATATTGAAGCTAGTGACGTTGCAAGCTTTGAGAAGATTAGTCCTGGTTGTTTACTAGATAACCACACCATCAACGAGTTTGGTGGTGTCTTTAGTAGTGAGGCATTTAATGTATCTCTAGAAGGTACTATTAATACTGAGTTTGATTTAGCAATGCATCTAACTGGTAAAGTATTAAAGTTTATTGGTAATAGCGCAGTAAAGTTAGCTGGTGTAGTAAAGGTTTGTTTAGATGACAAAGCTATTAATAGTTTCAAAAAACTATTCTCAACATCTATTCATCACCAAGAAACATTAAAAGATATTAAATGGTCAGACTTAACTAATGAACAAAAACAAAAGTTAGTTAAACTTGTTCAGTCTTATAGCGGTATTAATACCATTGGTGAGAAAGAAACACTTGAATTATTAAATGTGGTAAAACACGCTAAGACAAGTCTTGATGTAATGAATAAGTTTTATCTACCAAAGCATTCAAATATATTAATCCCTTTGTTTTATATCCCATCTAGCAATTATAAACAAATTGTTAACTTCTTTGAATATAATGATAAGACAATGATGCCAAAGATAGAAACTAATCTAAATTTAGCAGTCTCTGAATTATCTAGTATTATGGAGAAGCGCGATTGGGTTGGGTTAAGTAGATTCGATATCAACATATTTAATCAGGACAATAAAGAACCAATTTGGAAGTTAGCAACTGCTGTCCACGCTTTAGTAAAACCAGATGCTAAATTTAGTAAGAACTTATCTAAAGTAAGTAAAGCTATAAGTCCGCTACTAGATCACGATAAACGAGGCAAAGTGGATGCACCTAAATTTAATCAAGATTTAACTAATCATTTATTAGATTTAGAGAACATTAAAAATAGCGTTATCTCCATTAGTGAAACAATGATGGATATGCACAAAAGTGCAGATACCAAAGCTGGTAAACTAAGTCACGATCTAAGATCTTTTAGAGCATCTAAAACTATTAAAGAGTCCTTACAGACTGGGAGGGTTGGTAATAAATACTCTAATGCTAATTACTCTCGCGTTATGAAAGAATTAAAAGAGTTATCAATTTATTGTGAGTTTATGGCAAGTGTTAGTGAGAAGTTTGTTAAAACCTATATGGGTGTCAACCATAGAGTCAATAAACTTAACAATGAGACAACTGACTTTATTATCCATGTCAATAAAATATTAGGAGGCAATCATGCCTAGTCAACAAATGCTAGAGGAAGAAGCAGAACGCGTCCAAGAGTATATACACCGAGACGATGAATTAGACGCATTCATTACGGTAGGTAAACTTGAAGAAGAACAAAGTATTGATAAGACTGAACAGTTAACTGAAGAGTTACAACGCATTAAAGATATTTTAGTTGACTCTGAAGGGGTTGATAAAACGATTCGTACTTCTCTTGAAAAATATTTATCGTTAGAATCTGAAGATCAGTTGCCACCGTTATCTAGATACACAGGTGAGCTTAGCCTTATTAATTACGACGCTACATTAACTTGGGTTGATAACAGATTGCTAGAAGCTAAAAGCGAACAAATGCAATCGTCACTTAACTTTCTGCGTGCTGGTATTAATTGGGTGAGTGATATCCTAACTAAACTAGATATGTCTAAAGAAGAAGTATATCGCTTGCGTGAGAACATTGAAAGGTTGCAAGATAGTATTCGTGATAAAGCTGGACAAATTACTTTTGATGATATGCTTAAGTGTGATCAAGCATTAGCCGGTTATGCTAAGGCAGCCCATTGCGACGTTGAAAAGATTAACTTTATTCAGCGTGGTCAGATCAGATCACCTTATGCTAAGACTATTACTCTAAGAGAAATAGGTAATGCATCTGTTATAGATTACGTTAGCGTTCATTTAGAAAAGCTCTTAGATGATACTGATACCAGTAGCATAGTGGTAGATTACTTTGCTAAATCGTTATCTGCTCTAGATAGGCTATGTCATATCCTAGAGATGTTAGAACATGGTGAAATTAAATCGGAAGTCTTTGGCGAGATTGATTCTACTGCACTTAGAGAGTGTAGCTTTAACTATGATCTTTGTAATAAGGTAGAATCGACAAAACATGATTTACTAATAATGCCAGTTACTAATAAGTTTTTAAAGGGCGCTTTAATTGAAATAGATACTTTTAGTGAATATATGGATGACATTAGTTCGTTAAAAGCTCTGCCCGATAAGCTTTTACAAACGGTATCGGTTAATGATGAGCAGGTGTTAGTTTTATTACAACAATGTAATACAACCTTATCTTGTATTATTGAAGCATTTAAACATTGTGTTGACAATACTAATGCTTGTATTAAATTTCTAACAGTAAAGGATGACGCGCTATTACATTTAAGATTATATGTAGAAGATGTGTTTGATGCTGTTCATGATGAATAGGGCAAAAAAAAGAGTGGGTTTACCCCACTCTTTTTATGCCGACTTACTCAACAAGCCATGATTCATGCTTATCAAAGCGACCGGTTAACTCAAAACCTTTAGAGGTAAAGGTTGTAAAACTAATCCACTCTGGGGTAGAGAGGGTTAAACCATCTCTGTCTTCCTCAATCGTTAATTGTAGTTTATTTCGCTCTTCTTGGGTCAAGCTAAACACCGGACATTGGATATCGTCAAGTTGTAAATATAAAGTCTTAACAGCATGTGCATGTGGCGCACGGGCTACAACTTGTACTTTATTTCTTTCTTCAAGAAACGAGTTAATTAGAGTTTGAGTAACGTTTGCCATAATAGTTCTCCTAGTAGTAGTTAATAGTTATTAACAGCTTAAAGCAACTGTTAATATTGTAAAGTAGTTTATTGATTGTAATTCTCTAAATAATAAACCTTGATACAAGGACCAAAGTCTTCGATAATAATTGCGCGTTTAATCTCCTCTGAGCTGTGTTGTAGATGATCTAAGTCGACGTACATACCAATCGTACGCTTTTGATAAGTGGTACTGTAAACATTGTTAGCTGTTCTAACAACTAAAGTAACTTCTTTGGTTATATTAGATAACAGAATGTTAAAACCCCAAACGAAGTTTATCGTTTCGATATCACAATCTAATGGTTTTTCAAATATCTTTGGATCTATCTCACCATTTAGTTTATACTGTAAAAATTCTTCAACATTGTCTTTATCAAGATATTTAACAATCTCATATCCTTTGACTCTAATGTCTTTAATAACACCCAGTGTGTAAAGCTTTAATTGAAATAAAGCATATAACTTTCTGAAACGACTTACCATTCAGTGTATCCTTCTATATGTTCACATTAATAGTACATATTTGATATTAATTAAATATTTATTTACATAACGGCATAAAGGGAGGATTGCCCTCCCAATATGATTATACATCATACCCTTCTTTTTGTAACTCTTTTAAAGCACTATTGTGGCTCTTTTGTCTAAGAGCTGAAGTCTTAGCAATATCTAATTTAGCATCTTCGATTATTCTATCTGTTATATGTCTAGGCATATTTAAAAAATCCTTTAGATTAAGATTATACCTCTCATTGATACCGTAGAGTCTATAGTCTCGAATCCTTGAATAGATAGGACCCAATTCATGTAGACCATCTTTAGCATTATAAGCTACTAAAGCTAGACGATTGTTATCATCATCTAAATCTGCTATATCAAATACGTCATTATACATCTCAGCTAATAAACGTTCTATTAAAAAGCCTTTGTCTTTAATTCCACGTTTAAACGGGACACGCTGTTTCTCTAAATATTCAACAATCCTCATAGTAGCGTCTTTAATAATTATCCCTTTTGAGTTTACTTCATAGCCAAACCCAGGATAGGTAACGTGACCACTATAAGGATTGTTATTCAAGTTTTTATTTAGCGAAGGATACTCTGTTGAAGCTTGCGGTCCCGGAGAGCGAAAAAAAGTTTAATCGGATCAACTGGTAGAAGCCAAGGATGTTTTTCAATTTGTTCAGTTGGCATTTCTTCACAGCCTTCACATGGAACACGTGGAACTGCAATTAAGGCAATTGGATTAACATCAATGAACTCATCGGCAGCTTTAACAAACTCATCAACAATTTCAGGAGCCGCAGATAGTGTGTTTAGCAGTCTATCAATTGAGCTTTCTTCATCGGTGATTGTCTCTTCGTCTTCCCAAACAACATGTTTAACAAAGTGGCGATAGTTACGAAGGCTAGTTAGGTTTGCACGCTCACGCATGTAGTTATTGATATTTGCATCTGAATTCTCATCGGCAAATACAGTTCTTACTGTGGTTTCAAGTTCGTTAATCCAATCATCGCCAGCTGCAAAATGTTCTGCTAAAGATGCTGTCTTAAACACAATAGTAAAGCCACCGCTAGATGGGGTAAAGGTTGACTTATCAGTTGGTGTGATGTCCTCTTGATATTGTTTGATGTCTTCAATGGTCTTTAACTTACGAGGAACATCAGACATGTGTTTAAGCATCTTCTCAGTAATACGAGAACGATCCACCCACATGATCTTAGCAACGTCAAGCATGACTTCAGTTACATGTTGACATTTCTCTGGATCAATCAAACAAGCTTTGGCGTAAGGATAGCCATTTGGGAAGATTGTATACGCTAAGCCCCATGCGATGATTGGTAAATCAAGAATGCTAATATGCTCAGCTAAGTTTTCAATGGTGTCAAAGTCTTTGATATTAGTTTCGTAAATAACTTCTTCTACTAGTTCAAACAAAGCTTTATTGATAAAGGTAGATCTATTAGCAAAGATAAGACCACCAGTATTTTTACCGATAGTGATTTTCTCTTTCTCAATCTTTTCATAGAAATTGAGCAGCTGGATATCAGACGGTGCTTTAATGCTAATGTGGAAACCTGAATGCCATAGTGGAATCTTGATCATTGCACCAAGACCTAACACTTCTTGCATTTTGTTCATAGCGGCAAGACCACTGATGCGATTACCAGTACCTTTGGCTTCAGTACGTGGTCTAGCACCTGCGATAGCACGTCCTTGATATTCAGCCTTTTGTTGCCAATCACCATTTGGTCTAGTTAACGCTTCTAGGTTGTGATCGGTTAAGATAGAATCGTTATCGGCAAGTAACAAAGTTTCACGCCATCTTCTATCATAAATAGATTCGGCTGAACGGTAGTAAGGCACACCTTTAGTAACCTCTAATGCTTCTTTTGGTGTGAAGTTAACTGCTGACAACGATAGTTGATATTTAATACGAGTATTTTTATCACTGCGTGGTGCAAATGGAGACTTAGCTAATGTAACGTTGTCATTGGTGTCGGGATATTGGTTAGCTTCAGCGGTAGCTTCTTTATCTTCAGTATCTTCCGATGTTTCAATTGTAGCTTCTTTATCTTCTGATGTTTCAACTACATCATCTTTAGTGGTAGAAGCTGGCACATCATCTTCTAGAAAATCAAAATCTTTATTAATGCTCATCTTTTTTTCCTTATTTGGTTGTTGGTGTTGGGGTGATTTGTTCTACATAATCGGTAAGATCATGTAATTGTGGTAGTAGGATGGTTTCATATTTGTTCATCCACTCATCTAATCTACCAGCATGAGAAATACCGTACATGTTGATATCGGTAAGATCAGTTAGGTTAGCTTTAGCGCTAGCCATGTCAGCATAAATTTGATTTATTTCTGAACGCAAGATGTTGATATCTGCATCAATGGCTGCAATCATTTTAGATAAAGTAACTACGTTTACGCTATCTGGCAATTGTTTGTAATTGTGAACAACTACGCCAACAGTAGTAATTACTTGTGATAACTGGTTGTATGCATCGGTATATAAATTCTCAGCATCTTTCCAAGTTTCTTGTTTTTGCTTTGTAATGGAAGGCAGTTCCATTTTTTTATTTGTCGTCATTTATAAACTCCATAAAAAATTATGTTTACATAGTAGATCGCCGGACGGGGTTCTTACATATTGTGTGTACATAAAGTATTATTTTATTGTAGATACTAGGAGAATTAACGGTGTTTGAAACCATACAAAGCTTTTTATTTAGCTATTTAATATTTGAAAGAGCGCAGCTAATTGTTGATAGTTTAAGACTAATTTATAACAGCAATTTTATTACACCAATTGAAAAAGCCCATGAACAAGTAATGGTTGCTGAAACAGTTGGTGTCGATGAAACATTGTTAAATATTCTTGAGATTGTTAATGATACCCTTACTGAAATTTTATACAATTACAGCGTCATAACTAAAGGTGGATTTGAATTTAAAGCAAAGCTATTATCAGATCTAAATCTATTAGAACATTTTATCGACTCAGATGTAATTACAACATTACACGATGAAGATTTATCAGCTAAAGAAATGTTATTAGCTTATATTCAATTAGTGTCTAATAAACCCATTGAATATTACGATGAGAATATTGTCTCTGTAAGCGATAGACTTGTAGATAGACTGTATAAAAAGCATCTTAATAAATTAGATGAGAGAATAGAGAATAACGAAGAAGAGCAAGGTCATCTTGATTATCAAAGAGCCTTTGCTAGTATGTACCCTACAAGTTTAGGCGTGCTGCTAATTAAAGATGGTAAAGCAAAACTTAATCTTCCTATTAGTAATTTAGTAACACTATACAAACGTTTTATCTACAAGCTTGATAGTAATGAAGATATTGCTATTAATATTTATTCACTTGTAGTTATTTCAAATACCGAACCTAATAACTACAACACCGTTTGTATGCAGGTAGTAAATGAACTTTATAATGATTTAGAACAAGTATCATCTCTTAAATACATTGTTACTAATATCAAAGTTAAACCATTGGAGCTAAATAATGTTAATTCGTGATTACTATTTAAAAGCTTTACAAAATGACATGTATAAGAAAAAAATATGGGTTATTGAAATTTTCTCTAAATGTGACTTCACTATCTTTGAAGAAGTAGAAGAACACACCCTTTATGATTATCAGTTAGTCAAAAGAAAGAATGACAATAAACATTTATACGCTATAATCCCAAATGGTGAGAGTCGTGATATTGTTTTATTAGACGATTACAAAGAAGGTGAACCTGTTTGTGCGATACTAGGGAGATTTGATTTAAAAGCTGGTGATTTAGTCAATGTTACTAAAGATATCACAACAACCTTTGGCAATGCTTTTATTAACTGTTACATCTTAATCTATCCATTTGGTAATAAGTTTGAATTCATGGCAGGTGAAGTTAAGACTGGTAAGATTGAAGATAAGATAGCTAAACTACTAACAGATACTCCAGCACCAAGTGAACTTCGTAGTGATAAATTAATCTACGTTGATGAGTATCTACGGTACGGCGAGGCTATGCAGTCGTTAGAAGGCTTTTCAATGCTATGTGTACAAGCGGCATCTCCAGCTACCATGATTGCTAATCCTTTAGTTAAGAAACGACGCGATGAATTATTTGAAGAGTATAAAGATCAATTAGATGATCCTGCTATCTTAGCTAAAATCCAAATGGAATTATCTGCTCTAGATAAAGAGTTATTAAAAGATGACATCGCTAGTAACTTTTATATGAAGTCGAAATCATTTGATACTATTAGAATGAAAAGATTTACCACTTATGGTCGTGAAGGTGGTTTTGGTGATGTTAACTCAGCAAGACTTGTTAAGAATAGCTTAGACTATGGTTGGGATATTGAAGCCTTACCTAACATGGCTGACGCTGCTCGCTCTGGTTCATATGCTCGTGGTAAAGAGACAGCTTTAGGCGGTGAGACTGTAAAAGACTTCTACCGTATTTTCCAGAACGTAAAAGTAGTAGAGGAAGATTGCGGTAGTAAGCTAGGGTTTACTAGAGTAATCACCGCTGAAGAAAAAAATAGATACATCGGTCTTAGTGTTATAGATAACACGGGTAAAACCATGAGGCTTACCAATGAAAATATTGATGAGTATTTAGGTAAACCAATTAAAACCAGATCTCCTATGCTTTGTAAAACTAAAGCGCCTAACTACTGTAAAGCGTGTGTTAGTGAAGCGATGGCATTGCGACCCGACGCTGTACACATTGTAACATCTGACGTTGGTAGTGCGTTCATGTATCAGCGTATGAAGGCTATGCATGGTAAAAGCCTACGCACTCTACCTTATGTCTACACTGAAGCAATCAGTTAAAACCAACATTTCATAGTTTATTTTATGGGAAAAGCTATAATCTAAATAATAGCTTTTCTTTATTCTCTACTTAACTATCTCTAGTTTTGTAAACTACAAAGTAATAAGGAATCTTTTATGGCTACTAAACGTAAGTCTACACAAACAACTACTCGTCCAGCCGCTCCGGAATCTACGCCTGTTGAGGAAGTAGTAAATGAACAAGTCGAAGAAGATGTACAAGAAGACGAGACTCCTGCGACCGAGGAAGAACAGCCACAAGCTGAAGCTGTTCAAGCTGAAGATACACCGGCAGAGGTTACACAACCGCCTGTGGTATCTGTCGAACAAGGAGTGCAAACTACCAATCATTCTGTTGAAGTAAAAGAAGATGAAGCTAACTACTTAAATCTTCCTAAAGAAATTCGTGATGCACAGGCGAGTGTTGATATTGTTGATACTAACACTAACACTAAGCTTAAACCACCAATGAATCCATTTATGATGATGGAAGAACAACGTAAGAAACAAGAAGTTACTTCACGTGTTCCTAATCTAGATGACATGACTAAACTACTAATTGAGAAAAATATTGCAGTAGATAAAGACTACACTCTATCTAGTATTAATAGCACGTTAGCTAACTATGTTGAAAACATGGCACCTAACGTACCTAAAAGTGCAGATCAAGGCGCTCGCTTTCAGTCCAACTTAGCTAGTGCTTTCTTCAGTGCGTTAAGTGCAGCTCCTGATGTGTCTCTTGAAGCACTACGCTTAATTGAAGTTTACTTTGCTACATTTAACACTCATGCTTTATCTAGAACTCATGTATTTAGATTCATGGATGTTGTTCGTTTAAGTGCTAACCATCTACGTGCATTCCAATCGCTATTACATTTATTTGTAGAGCTTGGTTCTCCAGATGGTCGCACTCATAAAGAAGTTGCCCGTGAAGTAAACTTAAGTTTGATTGCTGACGCACTAGTTGATAATACTGATGCACAAGCCCGTCTTGTTGAGTTTATGGCTAACTAAAAAAGCATAAAAAAAAATGGCTAGTCTAGATCACCTAGACTAGCTTTTATGCCGCGTTATTTTTTATTTAGAAAAGAATTGATTATACAAACAATAATCCAATCTTCTATTTTATCCTCTCGCGCTTTACTAATACAATGAGTAATACCTTTATTAGCTTTTAAGTCTTCATATAAAGCGAGAATTTTGTGGGCTTTTCTATCGATAAAGGTTTCACCGCAAGTTAAACCAATAATATTACATACCACCTTTGACACATCGTCTAAAGCACGAGTAGATAAGAATATTCTATAGTTTTTGGATGGTTCTAAATGCGTAACACAGTCTGGGTATTTTTTAGCTAAGGTACCGGGTGGTCCTTTAAATACGATGGCAAACTGGTTGATGTCATTAACATGTGAGATGCTAACGACTCTACCCATCTGAATGTTGGTTGCTAAATGTCTAACTAGGTATTTATCTAAAGCAATAAATTTCATGGTTTTTCTCCTTGGTTGTGGTTAAAATGTCATAATGGGGGAATGACCCCCATTAATGTTTACAGTTCATAATTGATGTGACGCTCTATACGACTATTTGCTTTTAACTTAAACACTTCATTAAGCTTTTTACTATACACATTGTGGGTTGGGATTTGAGTTGTGTATAGGTAATAGTACGTTGGATTAACCTTATCGGTTTTTAATTGTCTAAGTCTACCCACCATCTGTTGGAGTTCTTGACTAGATGACCTCATAACAAATGAAATAGTAATCTGCAGTTTAGATATATCCACTGCGGTACCAGCTGAACGTGGTGTTGCTACAATTATATCGTTCTCCTCAAGCGTGGAAGCTGGTTCTTCTTGAGTATACCTAGATACTTTATATTCAGGATATAATTGTTTTAGATGGTCTGCAACGGCTGTACACATATCGACTGTTTCAAAGAACATAAGTAGTTTGTGTTCTGGTAGTTTTACTGCTACAAATAATTCTTCTACTAGCTCAGCTAACATCTGTTTTAATCTATCCATTCTTTTAGGTTGCTTAAAGATAGATTCTTCATAGGCAGCTTGGCTGTAATAGGTTTTACCGCGCCGCTGGGTTTTAACTGGTTTAGGGTCATCACTTAAACCGTAGATAAGTCCTACAATGTCAATGTACTTTGTCATAATCCCTGTATTCGCTCTTAAGTGAATGGGATACATGATTTCGTACATTCGTTTTAGGAACTGGTCATCTGGGTTTAGTGTACCAGATAACTCAATGGACTTAGGTACATGGGTGTGTAGGTCACACATAAAGCCACTATGAAACTCTTGGTGAGCTTCATCAATTAACCTAACACCGATACCTAACAGTTCCCACATCTCTTCTGGTTTTACATTAGCATAAAAATCATCTGCTCCATTTTCTTTGTAATACTGATAATACTGGGCTAACGTTCTGTTTGATATTACAATTATTTTAGAGTTAAGTGTTCCTTCTTGAGCTAGATAAAATAGTGACCGTAAGTTTTTAGACCCTTGTACAATCATCACATCCTTAACCGATACATTCTCCAGTGCTACATCTTTACCGTAGAATACATCAAGCCAGCGTTCTATGTACATGGGTTTAATAACCATTGCAACTCTTTGCTTAATCTCAGCTAGCGCAAATAAGGTCATTACTGTGTTATGCGTTACAACATAATCTTTGATAACAAAAAGCTTAGTGGGGTTGTCTACAGAAATACAAGTACACTCTTCTTGATGGTCTAGCTTTTCTATCGAGATAATGTCTAGTTTAAAATCTGTTCTAACGCATTGATTTTTGCGGATATAAAATCCGGTATCAACTATGTAATAACCTTGTTCTTCGATTATGGTACAAAGACTACCTTGTTTCCAACAAAATTCTTGTAGGCTCAATGCCTCCTTATGATCTCTCGTCTTGTAAATGAAGTTTCCTTGATGGGGAATATAAGCGTCACCAAGCCAAGGTTTAAATATTGCTGAGCTAAAGTTTCCACCCCAAACCTTTACAAGCGGTATAGCATAACGCTTGCCTTCAACTGGTTCATTCTCTAGAAGATGCTTAGTTGTGTAAACGCCATAACTACCTCGGTAATATATAGCCCATAGATGTTCGCCATCGGCTACAGCAGTTCTACCGTCTTTAAATGTAACCTTATAAACATCGCGTTTACCTTGAGGATAAACACCAGTCACATTGTAGTAATAACCCTTTTCACCCATAACTAAATCTCCGACTTTTAAGTCTTCAATATTAGTCCAACCATTTGGGGTTTTAACAGAGGTACCGTGCGCTAGCGCTTTACCACTACCAGTGTGTGCATCTACTACCTTTTTATAACCATCTGCGATTAGGTAGTCAATTACTGGTACTTGGTCTTCTCTTGGTGTCCAACCATCTTTCATTTTTATATCAGCAAACGTTGGCTTGTATAACGGTACTATCGTTTCACTATCAATTGAAATATTCTTATCAAACATAAATTGTTTAAATTCATCTAATAGTGTAATGTGAAAACGATATTGCTGATCAACGTATGAGCGAGTAGCATACACATACACGGCTTTAACTACAATGTTGCCATAAGCATCTCGCTCAATATGTCTTTGCACCAAGCGCATAGAGAAAGTCTCTATGGCTTGATTTGCTAACGCATCCACACCAGTTACTTGGAAATGGTGTGAATATATTTTAAGTTTTATTCCCATCACTATCTCCTAATAAAATAAAGTCAAATTCATGGGTTGGTCTATCGGTATGAAGATATGTTTTAGGATTGTAAATGGTAGCTACCTGAGTTTGATAAGCCATAGCTGCCGATATGTTACCGTTCTTCATCTTCTGATCGTGTTTAGTAAACTGACCTTGACTACGATCTTCAGGGAATGGTAAGTTGTAATCGTTGTTTTCAAGATTGGCAGACATCGTTGCAAATAAAATTACCTGAAGGTGCGATAAGTTTACTCTAAGTCTTTCTGCTACTAGATCATGAAATGCTGATAGTGCTTTTACTGGTTCATGGAAATCAACGATAGTTTTCATTTGCTCAGCTGCATTCTTTTTACTACTACTACCCTTCACAAATGTTCTGATAAGCTCAGAGTATTCAACAGCACTAAACTGTTCTTCTGGTGCAGCTATGAATGGTTTATCACAATCCCACTTATCTAGATTAATTAAATAACCTCCCTTTTCACTTACACTAAACCCGTTAGTAAAGATATACTCTAACATTTCTTCTGTGAAGTAAGATGTGGCACTATCGCTACTTACAATTACCACTTCACGTTCTTCTTCATTGCCAGTTTTTAGAATAAATCCTAAAGCTGTAATGTTGGTGATTCGTTCTGGTGTAACTTTATCTAGAGAATCTAAGAATTTCAAGTCATCTAGATTTTTACCTTCTTCTAAGAATAACAACACACTAATGCTAGTATTCTTTGGTACTGGTCTTAAGAACGCATGATTATTATAACCAGGACGTTTGGTTAGATAACGACTTGCTTCTGGTGTAATAACCAAGCTCTTAGCATGTGCTGAACTAGTGTAGTGCTTATGTGATAACAATAACTGCGATTGTCCTGACTGCAACGTAACAGCTGCTGTATGACCTAAGTTATCAGTTGGCACTATATTAAAGCTTAAGTCACCATAACAATGTGAACATACACCGTAACGATCAGGATGGATACAAGTAAAGATACTGCGCATTTTAATTACTTTGCCGATCATATGCACATCGTTAGGTGTAATAACGCGCTCTACATCTTCATCATCGTAGTAATGAATACCGTTCATATCCGTAAACTTATCTTTAGTATCAATTAGATAAGGTACCCATCTTCTACTACCACAATCCCCATTATGAACCCGTTTTACAACTGAGCTTGAGATCTGCAATAATCTGTTTAGATATTCAGATTGTTGCATTGGGGTTTGGGTCATGAATTCTGCAGTAGCGGCAGTTCTAGATTCAGTCGCATAATCTACAATGGTACGCATACCTTCAACATATCCAGTTCTAATTGGAAATCTAAAGCGAGCGTTATCAACGTCGGTTACATAACCACGAGCTGAGATACATTGTAGAATCTGCGCTGGCATTACTAGTTTATGTTTAGCTGCCCTAGCCACTGCATTGTTTTTTAGCTGCGGATCGGTTTCTAAAATTTTTAAGATCTTAGCATGGTTCTTATCATTCTTCACATCCACTAGATTTTCATTATTCTTCATTTCTCTATTGATGGCAAAGATTTCTTCATGGAAGTGGATTTCCATGAAATCTAATATAGAGATACTAGTGATGTAAGCTTCAAGCTTTACCGTCATTCCATTGTATAGATTGTTAATGGAGTCGTAGATTGCACGATTAACTTCTTCATGCTCTCCAAATAACTCTCCGTACGTGGTTATAACTGAATAACGAATATTAGCTAATATACCAGTGTGAGTCTTAGGTGTGATGGTAGCACCGTTTAAATGATGATTAATTAACAATGGGGTAGACGGAAAGCTTCTATGCATGTGCCATAGATACCAACTATACACAGTTTCTTCCCGCGTTGTTTCTGGTATTACCCCATCATCAAATGTTAAACTAAAGCGAGGAGGAAGTGCATAGACTTCCTCTTCACTCATGAAGCAAACCGTTTTAGCTTCAATAGCGGTTGTATTTGATGTCATCTGTTCTATCTCCTTGTTCAAATTGTACGCCTGCACATTGTAGTATATGTTTAGTTAAATTTTGAATTGCACTATGACCAATTGGATATTTATTCCTATCGACGTATTGGTAAACTGCCGTTGGTTTCTCCGACTCAAGCATCCCTTTAATAATTTGTTTATGTACTAAAGGATTTGAGCTTCGATCTAGTAAATCTGCAGTTGCTTCACCACCTGCTACATCGACAAATAAGCGCACCTCTGATTCCCCTGCAGTTCTAGTTGGGGATGTTCTAATTGGATCAGCAAATTTATTACGCTTATTAGGTTTAGCTGGTAAGCCATAGTGTTGCAATTTAGCACTCGATACAGCTGAGAAGCTATTTGCAATTTTGTCTAGCAAGATGAAATGTACTTCGCCAATCAAGATTGAGTTCTTAGTTGTAATCTTCTGACCAGTTTGACCAATATAAGTACAAGGTCCATAGCAGGCTGGATAATATTGTTGCAGTAATCTAATCATATCAGGATGATTCACTGGGTTATCTGTTGGCATCCAAAGATAAATACCATTTTCCATTACATCATCTAAATGATTGATTGGGTCAATTCTATTATCACAGATTAACTTATACATCTTAGGCGATACAATCTTATAAAACCCTAAAATGTACTCCCATGCTTTTTCATATTCATCCAAACTTTTATTAACTATCATCTCCTTTATTCTTTTAGTAGTAGCTGCACCTGCGGCATTGACGTATTGTTCGTAAAGTTTTGCTAGGTTCATACGCTTAATTACAGAGTCGGCATCCATTTCAATTTCTGCAACATTACCATCAGCGTCTGTTAACATCTCTTCACTTGGTACTACTTTTACAATAACGCCTTTACCCCCTGATAAATCCGTAACTTTAAATCCAACATCAGGTGTTAGTTGATACTTAAAGGTAATGTTTAAATACCAGTCATCTAACTCATTATTCTTTTCCGTATAGGTAAGTCCATTTTGAGTATCAGTCATAGCCATAGCTTCCGCTACGACGTTATGTAACTCATTAGAAATGACAAGACTACCACGAGATTGCTGCTTTAAACGGTTATATTCTTTAACGATTGATTCATAATACACGGTTTGTGCATTTAGATATTTGTTTAACTGTTCATCCATACCAGTTAACATAACTGAACCTTTATGGTTATTATGAACAATCTTAATATCAACAATCTCAGCGTTTGGATAACCGTAGATATACTCATCAAACGTGTTTGGGTTTTGCAGAGCTTCAACACTTAAGTCACACGGAGCTAAGTCTGACTCATATTCCCGTAGTACAGCTAATACACCATCAGCACCAATTTTCTCACCAACGTCTGGGATAATTTTATAACGATTATCATCCCCGTATAGGTTAAGTGGTAACGACTTCATTCCAAACTGAATCGTTCTATTGTCAAAGATGTCAATCTTTAGTTTCTCTAAAAACTCACGAGATACTTTAACACCGTCTTCAATCCCTGATGCGGATGAAGTAAAGGCAACTTTAGCAGAAACTCCAAATCTATAGTTACCGTCTTCATCAATATTTGGTGAGTCAGCAATAATAGTACCAGCTGGTATCGCTGCGTTTTGTCTGATGAAATCGCTAAAGCGTTTGTTAAAGTTAAAGTTAAACCCGAAATGCTGATGTAGACTATGATAGCTAGGAATTTGTTTTACATTAATGACCTGTTTATCTGAATCGGCATCTTCATAGATAACAGTTGTTAATGGGTTAGTCAATACATTTTGCATACTAGCTAGATAAGCAGGATACTTTGGAATAACTTTTAGTACAATTGAGTTACTATCAAATTTTACTTTGTGAGTGTAACGTCCAAAGTTTCTGTCAATACCTGTTTGGATACGACGGATATCAGGTTTAGCTACTACTAACATCTGAGCGATATGTTTATTCATCATCGCTTGACGAGGCGATGAGTTATGACGCACAAATGGATTTAACCCAGCTAATCCCATAAGCTGAATCACAAGGTTAGTATCCTCAGACTCAGCAAATGGAACGGTGGTATTTTCATATTTAAAATTCACTTCTTATCTCCTTTTATTAATTCAAACGAACTTCTACAGTGGTACTTTGATCCATCAGCAGCTTCGTAAAATATAACACCACCATTAGGATCAAATGCTTTATAAATCATTAGTTTATCTACCATTATCCCATCGCATAAAACTTGTTTGTTACTTAAACTATCTTTAATCTCATTTTGTTTTTGAGTTGATCCGTAGATAAGTATGCCTAACAATGATAGTACAAACAGCGTGGCGTAGAAAAACTCTACAATAAGCTTTTTATTAATATATTTAAATAGCATTTTGGTTCTCCTTTCGTTAACCCCTTATCATGTAAATAGTATATACTTATAAAAATATAAAAAAATAATCTCTTACTAGAAGAGATTATTTTCTTAATCTAACAAACCCATTATTTAAATAATTTTATTATGGGTTTACACATATTTAAAAGATAATATGTAATTTCTAAATTAAACAGGAAATTTTTACTATGGTATCCTTCCACTCTAAATCTTTAATACACACCGCTGCCAATCAAGGTGAGCGTGTGTACGATGATCCAGCATTTAAATATATGCTGTTAGAACATCTACCTAATCTACTAAACAATGACAATCTAATCTCTATTCCTATAGACCAGCAATTAGCTGATATGTATTATGGTGACTATTACGGTTTATTAACTAGACTTAAAATATCCCCTTACATGCACTGGATTGTAACTAGACTAAATGGTTTAACCGATAGCATGGATTATAACTCAGATTCATTAATGGTTTATATTCCTTTAGAATCTGAATTAGATCGGTTAAAGATATTATTTCTAAGTACAAACGCATAAAAAAAAAGAGAGTCACTGGGACTCTCTTTTTATGCTGTTTAGAATTTAGGATACGCTGAACCCTGTTGATAGGTACCAGGTTGCACCATTGGTTGACCCATAGCCATCATAGGTTGACCTGGCATTACCATACCCTGCGCATACGGATTCATAGCCATAGGTTGTTGCATCACCGGCATTGGTTGTGCTACTTGTTGTGGCATCATTTGTATAGGCTGTGCAAGTGGTACTACCTGACCATATTGATTAACTACCATTTGTGGTGGCATCGTTTGCACCGGTTGACCGTATACTGCCGCAGGATAAGCTGCTGCCAAAAAGTCACTTTGATTAGTAATCGTACCGTTATTACTATTGGCATTACTACTACTAACTTTAGCATTGCTTAGGTCTGCATTAGAACCCAGTTTATTTTTAACAATACCAGAGTATGGGTTTTGTTTAACTGGTGGTACAACTTGTACTGGTGTTTGATACGGCTGTGCTACCTGCATAGGTTGAACTACTTGAACTGGCTGGGCTACCTGTACCGGTTGCGCAACTGGCTGCTGAACTACTTGCACTGGTTGTGCTTGTGGTTGTTGAACAGCTTGTGGTGCTTGAGCAGTACCTGAATCTTCTTTCTGACCTTTGTCTGTACCACGGTTATAATCAAGTGGTGGGATAATATCTTTGAAGATAGTACCGTCACCAATGTCATCAATGAAGTCTACATTTACATGTGGAATCGTACCTGTATACTCTTCAATGATTTTCTTAAACTTATAACTAACACGGTTTAACTCAGTTACCACATTTTTAAACCCACCTAATAATGCGATAAAGTAAGGACACACAAGTGTATCAGTACCGTAGCTATAATAGTTAGGTGTATCAATGTTTGGAAAGATTGTTTCAAGTAAAGTTCTTAAAATACGCACATCTTGCTTACGCATTTTAACACCGTACACTGTATCTTCAGCTTCAAGCAATTCTTGATACAACGGGAAATTAACAGTACAGATACGTTTATACTGTACGTCGTGTAAGATCCCACCGTGTTTCAAGAACACATTGATTAAACGATTTGGTGATTCAGGATCAATCACATCAATTAGTTTAACCAGCGCTTTAACTGTCTTTTCATCCACCTTTTCTAAATCTTTAACAAAGTCAGTTTGTTTCGCTGTCATTGTTACTTGTTTAGAGATACCAGTACAAATACCAAGCATGGTGCTAAGTATCTTTTGTGTCAAAGACGCATTCACAATCTGACGGGTAGTTTGGATTACGGTTGATTGCCCCATCACTATCACTTCAGATAATGGATGGAAAGGAACAATGTTACCTTCGTATAAACGTTCCATCACAAAGTCCGTGGGGATAGCTAAACGCTTACCCCCTAAGATTGTAATTGGCTCCGGTGGATAAGATGGATTTGGACGAAACGAGATAAACCCGTTATCGTCTAAAATACAATCCAAACTTAAGATGAAGTTGCTATAATACTCTATTAGCCTTTGTTTTTTGTTCATGGATTTTTATCCTTAATTAATACCGACTAGCGCTGATACTGTTCCAGAAATTAGCGATAGCGATTCTTTATTAGTAGAAATAGTTGGGATATATAAACCATCCCCCCACATTGGCGCTGAAAACTCAATCGGGTAACCCCCTTCTATAGACACTGAGATATAACCGTCACGAATTAAACTTAAGTTTACGGTAATATCAACCAGTCTTGTATTACCATTAGTAATACCTGGTAATACTTCATCAATGATACGTTTTTCCAACATTTGAATGGATTGGGTTCTATCAAAACCATCAATGAATGATCGTGCATCAGTGGTCATTACCTGATAACTACCATCAATGGTATTGTTAGTAAACATACCTGAGTAACCTGTTAACATAAGCTGGCTCATGATAGCTGGAATCATTTGCAAGATAGTAGATGCAAACATCGCTTCATAACTAGTGTTATGCCAATACTCAAAGTTACCATGCGTTGAATTAAAGTGTGAACCGTTAGTTAGTTCTACTGGAACACTTGAGCTGGTGAAGTATTCTGTCATTCCATCTAGGTCAGGGAACATGGTGGTAAACTGTTGCCAGGTTACATGTCCCATTGTGTTTAAGTTACTATTGTTGAGGATATAGCGCATCACTCCATCTGACGTTATATTTGTTTCACGCATTTTACTAGCGGCGTCAGAATAGACTTCATTCTTTGAATAATTAGCTGCTTGGTAAACCCCTTCTTTATCAATATCGCGTAATGAGTTCACTGTTGCTGCTAGATACTCAGATACAACGTTATTAGCACGAGAACTTCTTTCGTTGCGTCCAGGTATTACTTCAGTTCTACCATCTAGTGTAACGGACTCAGCGTAAAACCCAAGTGATAGATTGTTAGCTATATCCATTGGTCGTTGTAAGTATACATGGTTACCATTACCAAACCCAAAATCATTAGGAGCCTGTGGAATGATTGGTAGTACACTAGATAGCGTGTGTTGACCTATTACGTGCCCGTTATCAACTACCCGTTTTACAGTCACGATACCGCCAGTTGGTGTTTGTTGCTGAGAAGCTGATAAGGTTAAGCTAGAGTTGATAACTAGTTTTAGATAAGGATCTAGTATCCCTGATAATGATAAATCAACTCTATCAGCGTATCCACTAATTACCGTAGATAAACCGGTACCCACTTGCGCAATCTCCATCATGAAGATAATACGACGCTCTTGCCAACCGTTCTCAACAGTTACCTGCGCATCAGGCTGAGCTGCTGTAGATAATATCGTATTTGCAATTGGTGCTAATGTGTAACGATTGATATTACGCCCACCTTGCGTTACCTCCATGAAATTGTTTAGTCCGTTTTGGTCTAGCGTGGTAGTATACGGACGAGTATACATGGGGTTATACGTGCCTGACTCCACCATGTAACTTTTTACAATTGCAAAGGCTGGTTGTTGCGGTGGGATTGACATTGGTTGAAACATTACTTTTCTCCTTTATTTTTTAACGTTGAATGGATGTGTGCGATTAAATCAGTCAGTTGCGGCAATAAGTTAACAGGACACATCCAAAGCCCATTAACTTCAACTGAACTGTAATACTCCCTTAGTCCTTCTGGATAGGAAGCTACAAGATAATAACTTTGTAGACTTTTTGCGTAGTCATCTGCAGCTTTATGCGCCATGTTCTTTGCATTAGTTTTATTGTTATTATCAATCTGATAAGGATACAACTCATTTAAAATAGCTGTAGTTTCTTTTCTAGCTTGCTTTCTTGAAACAGTTGTTACAGCTAAATTATCACGATCTACAGATGAGGTTACTATTAAAGCTAAATCTAGAAAACCCCAATGCCATAAGAGCGCTTGTACTACAGCCATTGTACCTAACATTTCATGTGCGGTAAGCTCACGAATCACGCGAGCTGGAACTTGTCTTGCTAACACCCACTGAACTAATAAGATGTTATGCTTATCAAACACAAACGTACCCATGCGCTCAACTAGTTTTAAACATTGATTTAATTTATCAACGTCTAATGTGGGATCTACTGATAGGGCTAGGTCAAGATGTCTATTAATAAAGTATTTATGAATCTCAATATCCCCGATAGAAACCTTTTGAACATTTTTATATTGTTCAAGCTTGGAGGTTTTATCCTGATCTTCATAATCGTCTATTTGGAATTTCTCTTTAATATTAGTATTTTTACGAGATAGTTCACGGATGGCATGTGTTACCCTACCCCAAATATTACTAATAATTGATCCGCCTTCTTTACTGGCATTAACATCACCAATAGCAAGACCCCGTACTAACAAGTTTGCCATTACATAGTTTGGCAATTCTTCAGCTGAAATACCACGCACTACTGCGTTGTCCCGTTCTGTTTTACTAATTGCTGTAGTTTCAACATAACGCTTTAAACGCATCATCTCTTCACAGTAAAGTAATTCTGTTTTAGCTAATAGCTTTACTGCTAGATGTTCTTTAAACGTCGCACCAGCACGTTTAATGTTAAGTAATAAATATACCCCCCAAATAGGAACCATGATACGTAGCGCAATAACTAAGAACACTAGTCCCTGATAATCGTGTTTTAGATAGGTTCGATCTTTATTAGTATCATTGTCCCCATACTCTTCTTTTAGATCGTCTGGATAAATAACTTTAGCTTTCAATGCTACATACAACCGTAGCTCTGCTAGATTTAAAACACCGTAGAGATTTGAGATTTTATCTGTAAGCTCTCTTTGCAGTTCTTGTAATCCAAATGTTTCTTCTAGAATTTCTTTGATTTCTAATAAAGTATCAAACAACTGCTGTTGTTTAAAAGCTGGCATAGAAAGTAGGTAATCGTTTATATCACTAAAGTCCCTACCGTTTTTAACCATCTTGGTTTGTGAAAACCCAGAGATGTTCCATTCTATATCTTTTCCCAGATGACTTGTGATTATAAAATCACGTCCATCTGAAGCCAATTGTATATGCATTTTTTTGTACCTCCACAAAATAAAAGATAGTGAACCCTAGTGCGGATTCACTATGATAGTATATATTTGTATTTAGTTAGTATCTAACTACCAAGGGATGTCACCATCTGTAGTTGGCGATTCACTATGGTTAAAGCCACCACCACTATTGTTATTATTACTACGGTTGTTATTACCACCGCCATTAAATACAACAGGTTCATACGTTGTGGTTAGATGAACACCCATGATGACACGAAGTGCGTCCACCCACGCTTGAGCAGCTAGTTCAGATACGGTTGCTTTGCTAACACCTGGAATAGAAATACGATGATAGTAGTCAGTGTTAAAGTTGAACTTGACCTTAGGCATAGAACTATCAGTTGATAGTACACTGATAAACAACACACCTTCAGAGTCTTTACCAATTACGGTGGTGCTTTTTAACGCTTTGTCTTTACCGCGACCTTGATCGTTTTCTACCTTATAGGTAATCACTTCATCTTTGGCAGGAGTTGGTTCTTTGATCATTCGCTCGATCATGGCAAGTACAGTGTAGAATGTAATTGGATCCATACCAGCGTTAATAACACCGGAGTTATCGAGACCTGTAAAGATGGCAAACTGTACATTGTTATTGTAGGTTTGTACTTTAAACTTTGGTGGGAAAGAACCGTTGGGTAATTTTGGTGCAGTCAAAGTCATTTTAGAGTGACTTAAGATATTCTTTTTAGAATCCGGCATTTGGGATACTCCTTTGTAATTTAAACTAATTGATGACTATACTCTTATCTACTACATATATTAGATAAAAGCTATATTTTTATACTTTAGGTGCTTTATACAACTCGCAAATGTACTCGTACAAAAACGGTTCATTATGCTTCACATTAAATTTAATCTTCTCCTCTGTAGTTGTGCTATTCCAATGATACTTTTGTGCAAGCTTATACATCACTTGTCGAACCTTAAGTTCAGCAGGTTTAAACATATTAGCCGTATCACCGAATAGTTGAATTGTCATGATATCAAATGGCATATCCCATTTGGATTTAATCTTATTAGTAAGCTCATGCTTTTGCTTTATAAACCCGGTATGAGATTCTAGTATGCTAAAGCGTTTATGTTTAGCAACTAATACATCTACTGGGTAATGCGACAACATTAAAGCTTTACCATTACCTAGTTGCGTGTGTAGTTGAACTTTCTCATAGACAATGGTATTTACAATAGAGTCTTTTAATAACAACTCGATAACCTGATCTTCAATACTAGCGTAATGTTTTTGTTTCTCAGTTGATACCCCTTTTAAAACAGCTCTGGGAAACGCTCTTTCAAGGTTTTCATAACTGACAAAAAAGTACGCTACAGTGAAGTTTTCATCAGTGATGTTATCTGCTATAACTGTATTAATTATAGATATTTCCTCTGCTACAATCTTAGCGAAATGCTTTGCAGGTATAAGCTGAGCGTCACCACTGGGTAGTGATTGATAACAATTTCTAATTAATGTCCTAACGTTGATATGTAAAAAGTCATATCCTACCCACGGTCTTGGTTTGTTACTTGCAACTGGATGTTCTTCATGGATACCAAATAAGCCTTCTAGTGCTAGAGACGTAGCTATTGATATAGGAAACTGTCCTACTGGTCGATCAAGTAACACTGGTGCTAGCGTACTCATCTAGTAATTCTCCTAATAAACTTACAACGCCATCTTTGTTATCCCCATCAAACGATTCATTTATTAGTTTATAAATAGTGTCTTTGGTTAGATTAAGTGGTTTGATAATTTGCGTTGTGACGATTGGTTCAACTTTTACTATCCTTTGATTTGATTTAAATGATAAATGAATTTTTGGATAGCGTGCCTTAATATCGGTGCCTGCTTTAAATACCGAGTCGTCGGAATCAGCAATGATTCTAAGGTGACTATCTTTAGGAATTGTTGATATAAAGTCATCTAACCTTCTATAAACCTCATCGAGTGGCACTTTAGTGAAGTCTAGTGATTTATAGATAAGTGCGTTTGTATTAACAATGAACTGAGCTTTATACGTGCCGTCTGGTTCTACTACTGCTCGTATATGACCTTTATCACCTTCTTCCCCATGAGTGAGTCTATCGAAGCTACCAGCTGATAGGATTCTATCATATTGCGAATGCTGATGGATGTGACCGATAAATATTAAATACCTTGTAATAGATAAATAATTTTCTTCGTCATGAGTTTCAAACATATCTCTTAGGTTAGCCGGTATTTGATAATTAAAAGAGCCGTGCATAATAGAGAAATCTACTTTCTCTAGATTATGTTTTTGTAGCAGTTCTTCTACCTCATGCCAGGTCTGTTCATTCTTGGTTCTCCATTCATCTGGGACATAAAGAACGTTAATGCCAAACTTATCAATATATTCAATGCTAAGCTCTGTAAAATACTTTAAATCTGCATTTATATTAGAACCCTCATTTATATCTACTAATAGTTTGGCTTGTTTCCAATCATGTGACGGTGTACCTTCTAATACTCTAACCGTGATATCACGACGTTTACACATCATTAAAAACTTACTTACCCAGTTAGTGATAGCAGAAACGCTATCACTAGGGAGGTTTAACATTCTATCGAACAAATCCCCTGCTATCCAAATTATATCTAATTGTCCAGTAGTGTCGTTATCTGGAAACGCTTTATTTAGATTTTCAATAATATGTTTAGCATGGGTTTTATGGTGTCCTAGATGAACATCGCTTAATTCAGCGATCTTTAATCTAGATTTCATCATATTCAATTTCACCTAAATCATCGTCCGGTAAATTGCCTTTACCTGACTTTTTAGTTTTAACATCATCAGAGTCATAACCGTAATAGTTAAAAATCTTAACCCACTGTAACAAGAAAGCCTCTTGTTGTTTTTCATCGAATTCGTTGTAATCAATGGGGGCGGTAAGGTTCTCTTCAATGTATCTGTTGCCAGCACCAGGCACTTCACGATCTTTAATCTGAGCGGTTCTCATGATGTCTGCTGGATCTTTTTGTAACCCATGACCAAACTCTTGACGAACCGTTGTAAATAACGGAGGCACTGTGAAAGCAACTTCAGATTTAGTATCTATAACGTCTACTGGTACAGTACCTTTAGTTTTTGTTGCAAAGAACCAAGCACGCAAATCTACAGTTTCACCGCTAAAATACGCAACAAACATTGGAAAGAAAACTTTACTAAATTCTTTTAATTTAATAGTTGCGCGTTGGTTAACAAAGTCTTCAAATCCTTCAGGGATAAGAATGACTCCTTCTTCATTTACTTTAGCCATCGGTTTACTCCTTTATTGTGCTGGCGTTACATCAATTACTTCACGGGGTTTATCTTCAGCTGCAAACGTATAGTAGTAAGTAGCACCAAGATCTTTACTAATAGTATCATCGTGATTTAATACATCAAACAGATGATAGTCAGCCATAGTAGGTTCAATGTTATCCCACTTATCAAATAACTTGTCATACGCTGATAAATTAAATCGATTAACTGCACCAGCTTCGAGGACTTGAATTCGAATAACCTCATGGTTTAGAGGTTCAGGTGCTACGTCGGTTAAGCGAATAGTTAAAACAACATCTTCGCCGGTATTAAAGTTATAGGTCTTATCTAGCATGTCGGGTTTTCCTTTTATTTAACGTAAAATTCACTAACTTTGCTGATTGTCTCATTAGCCACACTAACTAGACGATATAAAGTATACTCTTTTCTATCACTAATTACAGTAGCTTCAACAAACATACTATACTCATTGCCGTTTTCTTTACTATCTTCAACCCTTACCGTAACAGTACATTCATCAAATGAAGCATTTAGCATTCTAATAATTGCGTTTTGGGTTTCATTGACTAGCTGATTAGCGTTGTGGCTATACTCTTTTATAATGTACGGTAGACTTGACACTAGTCCGTCATGTACATTACTTTGCGATTTATCAGCAACAAAGAAGTAAGCTAATATCTTGTCTAGTTTTTGTGCTGGGTCTTCTAAAAAACCAGCTGTACTTAAGGTTGGTACTGCCATTGGCATTTTATCGTCCTCTTTTTTATAAACTTAAAAAATAAAAAAGGGAGATTACTCCCCCTTTTTCATAAACTTATAACTGAGCATTAAATCCACTACTAGGATCTTCTTGTCGTGCATCTACGTAGTGTTTCATTAATTGCCATGACTTCATAATATTTGACTGATCTATAAAACTTAACTGATCTTCATCTGGCGTATATTCAAAGTCAGTTTCCGGATGATACTGGGTAGAATAGTATTCCCCTGCTTCGTCTTGTACTACCATCCCATCCATAACTATACGATAGTCACGATGTTTTTCACCAACACGATTTGGTTCTAGATCGTTGTATCGTTCACCATACCCTTCAGCTTCCCCGCGATGATAGAGTGTTCTAATTGATGGTTCAGCCATTAGCCATCTTACCATGACTTGAGGCGCATGTTGTAATTGTCCAATATTATAAAGTTGTTGTATTTCGTTAGGTAGCCATATTGTATCAACATACCTCCCGGTCGCCTGTACTAACTGTTGTAGCTTACCATAATCAAACATGGCAATCTTATTATAAGCTACTTCTAGTAAGTTACGGCTAGTGTCAGTTAAATAATTTTTAAACCTATCCATGCCACTTTGGATATAGTTTAAAGTTGAGGGTGCTGGTGGGATATTGGTTACGGCATCAAACCCAACATGTCCACCCTGCCTAATCATTACCATTATTTTCTCCTTTAAAGTATTACTGATTATATCTAGTCCAATTTGCAATGGTAGCTACCACCGGCGCTGGTAGTTTCAAATTGCCAGATATTTGATACGGTACATTATTGTCTAATACATTGTAACTAGGGTCTAGACGTTTAAATTTCTCAACTAGTTCTTTTGAGTCTAGGTACGTTACATTCATTTCATCACCATCAAAGTCCGCATTACTAACGGAAATACTTAAGATGGATACCCCAATGGTGTTATCAGCTGGATTGGTTTTAACCTTAGTCACCCAAAATAGCTGAGCTGAACCACGTGCTAAGCTTGGATTACGTTGAAATATTACTGGTAATCCCATATAAGGATGAGCATCTGCAATTAGTTCTTGGAATATCTCATCTAATACTGGATGGTAAACATGAGTGTATCCATTAATCATTGCTTGTGCGTTTTCAGCACTATACCCACGATGAATTAGCTTACTGGCGATTGGTACTTTAAATAGTTGGACAGATAAAGCCCAAGGGAAATGTAATTCACTTTTGTTGTGTACGTTTGTAAGGGACGTAATCACGCCACGAGCAGTAAAGTGAAGTCTTGCACCAAAGATATGCTTTCTAAAGATTTGGGTTTTACCATCCCAGTTTTTAGATAAGAACTCGTAATAAAACTCCCCTAACGAGTCTAGAATATTTACAGTACGGGATTCAATACTACCGATCTTTAATGTTTCAATAGCCTCTTCAGTTTCCTGCGCACGACGAATTGCATTGATGGCTAAGTTCATGGTTTTATCAGCCCACTTTCTACCCGATGACTCTTCGATAATAAAAGCCACCTTCGATGGTATTGGTAGATGTTTGACTAATATTTTTTGTTTATGTTTTATAAGTAGATTATAAAGTTCCACATGCGTAGGCACTGGCTTTATTCTACCATCCCCATATACCAGATCGTACAACACTTCATCATAGTTTCTAATAAAGTAATTATAACTTCTGATGTGTCCAGCTTCAAGCATTCGTTGTAATTTTATTGGTAGCTTACCTTGTACCCGATAATTTGGATTAGTTAGCCATCTAATAAAACTTACTTGAGACTGAGTAAACTTATCAACCATCATTTGCCAAGCAACTGGATTAATTAAATATTCTATACCTGGCAATGGTCGCATCCACACTAACGATTTAATTTCATTCTTAATTGGTTCTGATACAACCGTTAGACACTGAGTACATAGTACGTTTAATAGATAACGTCCTTTTAATGCACCACATTCACAAGTCGGCGTTGGCGATAAAGATTCTTCACCGTAGTGGGTAAACAATAATCTATCAAACTTCTTTCTACCTTCTGCAGTTAATACATCTTCATCATTTAAAATGACTGGAGGAGCATCTAGCGATTCAAACACGAGATCTAAATCTACAATGGACATTCCCATTTTATCTTTCTCCTTTTACTTTTAACAAACACAAATAAAAAAAGAGAGCACTGGGCTCTCTTTTTCCCTATATTATACCTATTATCGGTAATTTATAACTACATGCCTGTACCGTAGTTATAACCCCATTGGTGCGGTGCGTACATTTGCGCCAATTGTGGACCACCAGTTGCGCCAGCACGGTAGATAGAACCCATGTTAGCGTGGTTAACCATAGCCCATTCGAAGTCTTGAACGCGTTGACGAGCGCGATCTTGAACTTGACGAGGTAGGTTCTGGAAGCGTGGTGCAACACCAGCATCACGAGTGGCACGTGCCAATGCTTCAATGAACGAACTAGCAAAGGTGAAACGTTGTGCGTAACCTTTGATATCCACGTTACCGATTACAGCTTCGTAGATTGCGTGTAAGCTTGCGAGACGCTCTGGTAGTAAACCACCATTTGAACGTTGAGTTTTCTCGAAATCTTCAATGATCTCTGGAGTTTGACCAGCGACATTTAGGATTGCAAGATAGTCTAACTCGCGAAGGTCACGTAGTACATCAGGCGGTTGACCTGCTGGGTTATACGTACCTAAGAACACGCGATTGTCATCATTGCGGATGAGGCTATCGCCTTTGAAGTAGTTGCTAAATAAGCCGTTAGTCAAGCTATTAGCAGCTTCAATGATGGCACGTTTTGCTTGGGCATCGTTGTTCGCAGCTGCGCGGAACACGTTAGTTAGCCAAGATAATGAACCCGCTTCTTCTACGTCAATAGAGTAGATTGGAGTTGGGAATACCGCAGCTACCATTAGCTGATAGAAATGTTGGTCAGTGAAGCTTGCGCTCGTAACATCAATCATACCTGGTTCTGGTTTTTCAGGTTTTGATTCTTTACGCAGCTCTGGGATATCATACCCGATTGCACCGATGTTGTGCATGTTACTGGTATCGGTTTGATAACGACCTTTTTGCGGGCGGAACGCTTCAGTCCACAATAACCCTTCTTGAATTACTGTAGCAGTTGAAATAGCTAACAGTAGGTTTGGTAGAGTTGTGATACCTTGTGATGAGATGTCAGTAATAACAAGGCGTGGAATATAGCGTTGTGTCGGCTGTTGTGGTACTGGATAACCGGGAACATACGTTACTGGTTCTGGTGCAACGTATTCAAGTGTAGTGAACGCTGAGATTTCAGCGAACTTCCAGCTACCACCACGAGTACCGCGTAGGTTAGTGTTGTTTTGATTTGGTACGCTTACTGTTGAAGTAACTACCAAATCACGACGAACTGGTAAACCATTAGGCGTTACTAATGCTGGTGGGTTGGTATTTACTGTAGCGTTCATAACTACACCGTAGCTATTTAAGCGGTCTAACAATGAACGACCTGAGGCTAAGTCGCCACCAACAGTTTCAAGAGTGATAGCGCCTACCGCTGCGTTTGCTGCTGCTGTTAGAATACGACCAACTTGGATACGATCTTCAGGGTTTACTGTACGGTAAACTACCTGCATACCACCGTCGATGATTTCAACGTTGCTACCGTACGCACGCTGTACTTGTAAATTTACTGTTTTCCAGTAAGCTTCGTTGTACGTATCACCTGGAGTAGTTGGTACTTCAACTGTCTCCTGTGGTGAGATACGGAAGATTTGGTTATCTGGTTTAGGACCATCATCTTCCAATAATAGCGTATGTACTGAAACACCGCGTGGCGATTGGTGAGTAATTGCAATACCACTATATGGTAGGTTCCATGCTTCTGCAGGCAACGCAATGAAACGGAGTTGTGGTGGCGGTGTATCTGATTTTAGTTTCTCTTCGTAGATAGATTTGAATCCATCCATGAAGTCATTCAACAAACCAGTTGATGGATCATCGCTAATTGCATTAGCCCACATTGCTTGAATCGCAGCTAAGCCAGTTAAGCCATCGGCTGCTTTACCATAACCAAGTACGGTATGAGGAACATTCTCAATAGGCGGGGTAGTGACACCTGGTAAAGGATCACTTTCTGTCTGAGGGGCTTGACGAGTGCCCGTTGTAGCTTTTGGCGTAGCTACTAAAACTTCTTCCGAAGCTGCTGGTGCTTTACGTGTAGTAGTAGTACCTTTATTTACTGCCATGATAATTCTCCTAGAGATTGTTTATTTACTTTGATCAAAGTCGATACTAATGTTAGTATCACATAAATAGTGTATAAGTGAAAATACTTAGATATTAGCCTATACACATAGCGTAGCACCAGTAGTAGATGTTACTCTACTACCGTTAAACAGTTTACACCGTTTATGTACATACAATATCGTGTGTAGTAAAAATTTACGTAAATCTTATAAATACCTTCGAGGTTATCATGTATACTCTATTTACCAGTGATAGTAATCAAGACAAAATTACTACCACCATACCAAAGTTCAATTCTGTAAAAAAAATTATAGAAGATGATAGTCAAAAAATCATTGACTACTATAAAGATTATCAGTATTTAATAGATCGTAACCATTTGATTGTTAAGATCCTCACATTTCTTAATGTATCCTTTAAAAGAAACTTTATCGACTATGTAGAAACGGCACGCGAGAAAACTGCAGTTATAGCTAAAAGGCTAAAACTCATTCATCCACTAAATCCAAATGTAGAGAAACACAATGGAGCTTTTTATAACGAACAAACTACAGAATACATTATTGCTTCCGATGATGAGTTCGACCTTGTAGACGCTATCAAGCATTGGGGCTATATGCCTAGCATCAAAGTACATACACATCCCTTTACTGACTTTAGTTATAGCTTTGCTAACAGTAAATATAAAAGTAATAGTGAAAATGGGGTAGCTGTCATTAGCATTAATATCCCGCTATTAGCATTACAATGGAGAATGTTCTGTAGGGTTACGAAACATGTTAGTGACTTTCATGTAAAAGCCAATGCATTTGCTACACGGTTCGTTATGCTAAATACGTTATATGGTCATATTCAGCATACCATCATTAATCGTTTCATGGGTTACTATCTACAACGACCTCTAGCTAGCTATATAAAGCAGCACAACGTCTTTGTAAGCGACATTACTAGTAGATTAGACGAAACTATATTACAGATGGTTGACGTTGTAAATAAGAAGAAATTAGAGCTAAATGAAGTATTCACCACATTCCCAAGTTTTAGACATGCTAGCTGGAGTGAAGCTATAAGGCTACCTGATTTACCAACCACCCAGTATACTAAATGGATTTATGTTGTTACCTATCTACCATACGTGATGATGTATCTAATGATGGTTAAGAATAATAAATCTACACTAGATAGAGATGTTTTATTTACTATAAAAAGAAATATCCAATATTTAGAAAACAGCCGCGGAATGATTCTACCTTTAGATAAGACATCGGCTAATAACCTATTAATGGTTAAATCGTTACTTGCGGATATCACGGCATAAAAGAAAAATGGGAATAGGTTACTCTATTCCCATTTATGCCCTACTCTTCAGTTGTGTTACTACATACGTAAACAAACTGTTTAGCTGTGTCCCCAGTTACTTCTGTTACCACTAAAAACTCACCATCTTGTAAGGTTGCAATAACTTCGTTAACATCAACTTTTAATGGTGTTTTATAATTACCCCAGAAGTTACGTTCCCGTGGGGTGGTAAATACTTGCTCACCTGGTGTAACTTTTACAATGGTCGCTGTTAACAATTGAGACAATTGTAAAAAATTTAATCCATAGATCGGAACCAGTTTACCAATATCACTGTTTAAGTATTTCTTTCGCGTTGTTGCATATTGTGATTCATCAATCATTTTTTATTTCCCTTTTAGTTAGAGTTCAAAATCAATAAATTCATCTGGTTCCAACGAGGCATCTATCTGACCGACTAAATAGCTGGTCAATTCCACTTCTTGCGGGGCGACTTGGATATGGTCGCTTTCAATCCAATTGTCAACCCAAGGAACTGGATTAGTTGTAACCGGA
>VNIV01000002.1_pt2 | contig 48117 bp, 18 predicted proteins | sample 7248611 | NCBI WGS metagenome assembly VNIV01 (sample SAMN12251775, study PRJNA551026) | human skin metagenome | isolation source: skin samples from healthy patients | host: Homo sapiens | place: France:Paris | reverse complement strand
TTCTAGTTGCTTTACATATGTTAGCTGACATTTCGGAAGAAAAAGCTGTTACAACTGCTAGCATGAAAGATTTAAGAAATCATATCAATGATCACTATCAATCAGCTGTAAAGAGCTCTCAACACTATCTTGCAAATAAAAGAGAATTTTAGGTGTGATTTCAATGAGTGAACAAACGAGTCCTGCTATTAATTTAATTTGTGATTTTAAAGTGGGGAGTTCAAAGGCAGAAAGTTATAAGAAATTTATTGACTATATTAGCACAGAAAAGCATAAGAAAAATGTTAAAAAGCCAGATATAGAAGGCAATCTTTTTGATAGATATCTTGATTATATGTCAGTAGATAAATTTAAAAAGAAACAAGGATATAATAAAGAAAATGTAAAAAAAAGAACAACTATGAGCTTTAATTCTGAACATGAATTTATCGAAGAACAAGAAATGAATAGATTAAAAGATAAGTTTCAAGAAGCAAATAAAAAGAATCATGTCATGTATCAAGATGTTGTATCTTTTGATAACCAATTTCTTAAAGACAATCATTTATTTAATGAATCATTAGATAAGTTAGACGAACCTAAAGTAAAAAAAGCCACTCGTCGAATGGTTATTCAAATGATTAAAGATAATCAAATGGATAAAGATTATACATTTTGGTGTGCAAATATTCATTATGATACTGATAATATTCATATTCATATAGCTACTTCCGAAGAAAAGAACACACGAAAAATTATAAAAGAAGGAAGATTCAAAGGACAATATAAAGGTAAAAGAACTCCGACAACGCTTAGAAATATGAAAAGTACTTTTGTTAACTCAATTAACCAAGATATTGGACTAATGAAAGAATTTGATGAATTAAAAAAAGAGATGAAAGATAATGTCAAAGAGAAAATAAAATACAGAAAATATAATTCTTACTCTTTAAAATAAGTTAAGTAATTATCAAATTCTTCTAAATCTTTAATAAATTGTCTAGAACTTTCTGTATTAAGCTTAATAAGGTTACCAACTAAGTATAATTCAGCCATTACATATGATTGCATTGATATTGAATCAATAATTTCCTTAACACATTGTGAATAGCGTTCTAAGGTATTGCCTTTCGTTTTCTCATTATTAGCGCCCGGCACATCAGGACCTATGATATTATCATTAACTACAACTACTATAGTATTTCGAGTATCTGTTCTAAAGTTTGGATGTGTATCAAAAATAATATAATCATACTTAGATAGGTTTAGATTATCTTTTAGATTCATAGTAACCCAAGTCAATAATTTAGTATCTATATTTTGTTGCTTATCACAGTCAAATAGTTGGGATATATTACATTGGTTGGTCTTGATCGATTACTAATACATACTTATCTCTTTCTGAAAGGTATGTAGCAAAATTATATGCAATCGAGGTTTTACCTCCCCCCTTTTTTTCTTTGTAGAGACAACAGAATATATTTCCATTATAAAACCTCCTTCCCACTTATATCGTCTATTTTATAGACGTATTATATGACTTCCTTAAAATAAGCATGCATAAATAAAGTTAATTTATATTAGCTTTTTAGAGAAAATATATGGTAATTTAATAGTTGAAACAGTGGAAGGTGATAAACTTATAGTTAGTAGGAGGTGTTTAAAAGGACGAAAATTAAAAAGTATTTTAAATTATATAAATTCTTATAATATTTAAAATATATAAACAGAATTCCAAAAAGGAGGGAGATTATGTTAGAAATATCGAACCTAGAAGTTAAATATAAAAATTTTTCAGCATTAAAAATTAAGGAAAAAATAAAAGTTAACGAAAATGATTTTGTTGGTGTTATAGGATCAAATGGAGCTGGAAAGACAACTTTAATAAAAGCAATAACCAATCAAGTACATTATAAAGGTTCAATAGTGAAACCTAATAAAATTTCAGTTCATTTGCAAGAAAATAATTATCCCACTGTTTTAACTTGTAAAACAATAATTGAAGGTCTGTTAAAAACTACTATTAAGAAAGATAAAAAACTAAAAAATCTAATAGATTATTTTGATTTCAACGATTTATTAAAACGTAAAGTAGGGCAACTTTCTGGAGGACAAAAACAGAAGATTACGTTGATAATGGTATTGTATCAAGAGGCGCCTTTGACATGTTTTGATGAAATGACTACAGGACTAGATTTTGAAGCTAGAAATAAATTAATGGAGAATATACAAGCGTGGTATAAAGAAAAAAAAGCTGCACTATTATTAATCTCACATTACTATGAAGAATTGGAAAAACTAGCAAATAAATTATTAATAATTGACAAAGGTGAAATAATTGATTTTGATTATATAGATAAACTATTTCTTAAGCATGTTGGTTACTCAGCAATAGTGGTTGAAGATGAAAATTTAGAAATGTTTAATGATAAAAAAATACAGAGCAAGAAAGGAACTCAGGCTTTTTCAATTCGTAATAAACAAGAAGAAACTGAAATAGCTCAAGAACTAATTAAGAGAGATAAAAAATTTTCAATAAGTAGAAATAGTATTAGTCTAATATATTTGAATGCTATTTATAATAGGAGAAATAGCGAGGAGAAAAAAGATGATACATTATATTAAATTTGAGATAAAAAATACTTTTAGTTATAGTATTGGCATGATAGTTGGTGGATTATTACCCCTTTTATTAGCAATTGGAGGCTATCATAGTACAGGAAATTCAGTACAAAATAAAGTTGCTGCAGAAACTTTATTTGCTACGTGTTTACCAATGATTCCATTAGGGTTAGTTATGTTACCATTTACAATCTCATTTGCTAAAGATAATGAAAGTGGTATTTCTAAGCGTTTTTCTCTCTTTGGCTATGGGAAAGTCCAACAAATGATTGCAAAATTCATATCTATTATCATTTTGGTAACTATTGTTAGTTTAATTTACTATTTTGCTTTGATGAATATACTTCCCTTACCTAGACTAAGTGAGAAATGTATAATATTAGCAATTACAGGTATTCTTATTTTTACATTATCATTTTATTTTTTAGCGTTCACTATAGCATGGTTTTTTAGAGGTTTCAATGCTGTACAAGGAATAGCGATGGTAGTTTATTTTGGAATAGGTATTTTAACAGGGACTATAGGAGGGTTTGAGTTTCATGGCTATATGAAAAAAATTTCGAATTTTATCCCTTTCAAATCATTTAGAGAAACTTTGGCAAAACATTGGACTCAAAACGATTTTAGTTTAGAACATGTTTTGTACAAACTTTTTGTATTTTTCGTTTTCTCTTTAATGATTTTTTTATTTTTTAATTTATATAGTTTTATAAAAAAAAGGCAGGAGGAGCATTAATGGACTCTCAAAACACGCATTTATTTTTTGTAGTATTGTACTTAGTCATTGCAGTTGTGACTTTCTTTATTCATATGCAAATTGCTACTTTAGTTTTTGGGGTATTATGTTTGAACTCATTAAGACTATATTTTAGAGACAAGGACGAATCTAAATGAATGCTTTTATTTTTAAAGAATTACTGTCCCTTATTAACTATGAGAGACTTTTCATATATTAAATTTAAGGGGGGGATCAAAGAAAACAAACACTGTCAACTCGAAAAGATTCTGAGTTAAATCGATATCGTTTTTGTTATTAGTAAAAGCCTAAGAATAAAGGTGTGTAGTTGGTTCTCATTTAACTAAAATCATCATTATATTTATAGAAAAGGGGGAGTATTATGATAATAGCGTAATTGAATCTATTCACGCTATATTCAAGAAGGAATTGTACAAAAATTATTTTGAGATTTTTGGAAAAGTAAAAAATGTTTTGATGATTAAACCAATTGATATAATCATACAGTTGTAAGTTAAGTTTGTCTAATGTTCTAAAGCGATTTGTACTTTATTCAATCTAGTCTCATATCTATATTTTCTCTGATAAATAGATTAGTAAATAATTATATATAGTACTATTTATTCACAAGTTTTACATAAATTACTCACGATGTTTTCGATAGAACGGTTTTCTATTGAATTTTTGGTTATCAATTATATTGGTATAATTTTTTTGGTGCAAACTTTTAACGGTTAGTGATAAAAATCACTAACCGTTAAAAGTTTGCACCAAAAAAGATACGAATATCTCTATAATTATAAGTGGCCGAACAATGAAAAATGAAAGAATGCGCCTGTATCTAACAGTATAACAACAATACTCTAAATTAAGCGGCTCTTTACTACATAAGGGAGGTTTTGATCTCCATAAACTTAATAATTTTTCTTCTTGAAGCAACTATGTTCTTGATTTTTAGCATTTCTTTCTCTGATTTTACGATTTTGTGTACGACTTTGAATATTCATAGTCGTTTTATCTAGTAACTTTTATTCTCTCCTCATAATTAACATTGTTTTATTTAAATGTCTATTTTTATTCTTGATTGTTTATTTTCTTTTTTATCTTCACTTAGCTTATTATTGCGCTTCAAGGAAGCTATTTTAGCATCACCTTTAATCCATTTTTTCTAATATTGAGAGAGTTAAAGCATATTCATTAATAATATCTTATTAACCTATTTGAATTTTAAATTCAGTGTTGAAAGTATTTCTTTTTTTTTACAAAAAAGATTCTTCTTTATAAAAGTTGTCTAGTTAATTGTAGGCGATGATGTAGTTGGTAAATAAAAATTGGTAGAAGTTTTTTTGAGATATTTGTGTTATTTTAAAGTTAATAACATTTAATGATTTGATATGAGAGAATTTTTAAATTTGAATTTTAGGAGTGAAAATATAAATGCAATATAACAATTTGGTGGAAGGATTTGAACATATAGTTTCGAGCTGGCCAAATAAAGTGGCTATTAAGTTTAAGAATAAATATTTAACTTATAATGAGTTAAATAATAAAGCGAATCAATTAGCTTCTTATTTAAAAAAAAGAAAGATTGAAAAGGGAGTAGAAATCCCTTTTTTATTAAACAGATCTGAAGATGTAATCATTACAATGTTAGCTATTCTAAAAGTAGGAGCAGCCTTTGTTCCTTTATCAAAAGAAACTCCGAAAAGTAGACAAAATTATATATTAAAACAGATGAAATCTCCAGTGGTTATTACTAAGAAGGAATTATTAAATAGTGAAAACGAACCTACTTATAATCTCAACCAACATATAAAAAGCGAAGATGTAGCATATATTATCTTTACTTCAGGAACTACTGGTGCTCCCAAAGGTGTTATGGTAAGTCATGGTAATATTTTAAACTCTATTTATAGCCATGCTGAGGTTTTAGATTTAAATAAAAGTCATAAAAATTATTTGCAATTTGCAGATTACATATTTGATGCTTCTATTATTGAAATATTCCCTACTTTATTGCATGGACATACGTTGGTTATAACCCCTGAAAATGTACGTAAAGATTTAAATGAACTTTCTAATTTTATACTGAATGAAAACATAGATTGTGCAATTATTCCTCCGGCCATGTTAGATAAAGAAGAGCTTTTGTCTTTGAATTATCTTTTAGTTGCAGGAGAACCTTCTAATACAGAAATACTTAATAGTTATAAAAAACAAGGAACAAAAGTTATTAATGGATACGGGCCTACAGAATTATCTGTGTCTGTATCTCTATATGAATATAACATCGGTGACACAGCTACAACAATTGGATTCCCACAAAAGGGTAATAAATTTTATATATTGAATGAAAATAATGAATTAATTAAGACTAATGATGAAATTGGTGAACTTATAGTAAGTGGTAAACAATTGTCTCAAGGTTATTTGAATGATTTAGCATTAACAAAAGAAAAATTTGTTTATTTAGACTCAATAAATGAAGTAGTATATAAAACCGGTGATTTGGTAAAACGAAATAATGATAAAAGTTATGAATTTATGGGGAGGAAAGATAACCAGGTTAAAATTAGGGGATTTAGAATAGAATTACATGAAATAGAATCGAACTTACAGAAAATTGAAGTAATTAAACAAGTAGTGTGCCATAAAATAGGAGGAGATTTGGTTGCATTTTACACTAGTGATAATGAAATTCAAACAAAATATTTAAGAAAATATTTAAGAAAAACTCTCCCCGAATATATGATACCAAATTTGTTCCGAAGAATAAAAAAAATACCATTAACATCAAATGGAAAAACTGACAAAAAAAAATTGGAAAAAATGATAGAAAGTAGCAAACCACACAGACAATTAGAATATTCATCTTTGAATACAACTAAAGAAACTATTAAACGTATATTGAATGTAGTTGAAATACCAGAAGATAAAAACTTATTTGAAGTTGGTTTGAATTCAATTACTGCTATAAAAATAGGTCAAAAACTTAAAATACCAGCTTCTATTGTTTTTGAGAAAAAGAATATTAAAGGCATAGAGAATTATCTCAAAAACAAAAGAAGTTTTGAGGTAATTAAAAAAAGAAGTAATGGTTTAGAATTATCTTATGCACAAAAAAGGCTCTTATTTTTAGATGAAATATACGAAGGCCTTCCTGTTAATAATCTTTCATGTTCAATTATTTTGAGCTCGGATATAGACGTTGAAAGAATAAAGAATGCTATAAGAGATGTTATTTCACGACATGAGGTTTTAAGGACTAATATAATTAATGGATGTCCTTACATAGTAAACAAAAATATTGATATAACTAATTTTGAAGTTAATGATAATAACTTCTTTAAAAAAGATTTTAATCTTTCTTGTGAGCTCCCAATTAGAATAAATATAAAAAATAGTAGACTATCACTTTGTGTTCACCATATAGTATTCGATGGGCTCTCGCTAGAAATATTTTTAAGAGAAGTAATGAAAATATATAATCAAACAAATTTACCATCTTTAGAAAAACAATATTATGATTTTTCTGAGTGGCATAAAAGTTTAATAGCTAATAAACATTATATAGAGCCCCAATTAAAATTTTGGGAAGAAATTCTATTTGAATTTGAAGAGCTAAACCTACCAATTAAACGTAATAATAAAACTAATATTGAATCTATTTTACAAAATAATAAAGTGGAGATTAATCTATCCAAGGAAATGAAGAAAGAAATAAAAAGTAAGGCTCTTAATAATAAAACTACAGAATTTATAGTTTTATTAAATGCTTATTTTCTGACATTATCTTTGGTTACAAATCAAAATGATATAATAATTGGAATTCCTTTTTCTAATCGACATTATCCTGTTACAGAAAGCTTAATTGGAAATTTTGTAAATGTTCTACCTTTAAGATTTAAGATCCATCCAGAGAAAACGGTTGAAGATAACTTAGAAAGTTTAACAGAAGCAATGATAGAAACATCTAAAAATCAAGATGTTCCTTTTGAAAGAATAGTAAAAATGAAAGAATTAAGCCAACAGTCCACAAAAAAAGGGAACCCAATTTTCCAAACAACAATTTCCAGTCAAAATTTTGGACAACATGAACTAATGAATAATAACTTTTTCAATTCAATTAAGATGAATATTAATTATCCTATGACAAATTTTTATTTATCTATGTTTTTGGAAGAAAATCAGATTATATTTAGCTATTCTGATGAGGTGTTAGACGAAAGTTTTGTAAAGTTATTCGCAACTAAGTTTTTTGAGGTGCTTAGACAAACTTTGATGTTTAATAGAAGAAATGCAGATATTATATTTGATAATCAAAGCCTCCTCAATAAAAACGAATTAATTAATACTAAAAATGTACCTAAAGAAATATATAAAAGCACTATTCCTCAAGAATATGAAGCTCATGAAAGCCCCTCATCTGTATTAGGAGACCCAAAAAGTAGTATTAATCACATTTCATATAAAGAAAATATTGAAAAAATAGTTAAACAAGTATTGTCAACCATCCTAGATATTGAAGAAGATAAAGTATCAATTAAAGATAATTTCTTTTCTTTAGGAGGCGATTCCATAAAAGCCATAAAAATGGCTTCTTTGCTTAAAAAAAAGGGATTGAAAATCTCGACAAGGAAAATTGTCGAAAGTCAAACAATAGAAAGTTTAATTGAAATAATACAGATGGATTCAAACTCATATAGCATTGATACATCTGTATCGAACGGAAAAGTTACACCACTACCAATCCAAAAATGGTTTTTTAATAAAAATCACCATAACCCTAATTACTTTAATCAGTCATATATATTAGAAGCTAATAAAAGTTATTCAAATAAATTAGTAAACGACGTTTTTAGAGAGTTGATAAAGTATCATGATGGTTTAAGAATCATTATGGATTATGAAAATAAAAGTACTGAGCAATTATCTTTTTCTACGTTTATAGAGAGTAAATTTTTTCTCCAAACAAAGAAAATAAATAAAAAAGTATTATACGAAAATGATATTGCTGAGATTTGTAATAAGTTACAAAAAGACATTAATATTGAAAATAAGTACTCTATTATCGTAAATCAGTTAGTATGCAAGGAAAAAACTTACTTTATAATAGTAGTTCATCATTTAGTGATAGATGAAGTTTCTTGGTCTATTTTAATAGAAGACTTTTTCGATTTATTAGAACTACCAACTAACAAATGGTCCTTACCTGAGAAAACTTCTTCAATCAATACTTGGGCAAAAGAAATAGAAAAGGCAAGTAAAATTGGAGAATATGATAATGAGGTAACTTATTGGAATAATATTACTATTGATAAGTATGAGTTTCTAGAATTAAAAAAAACAAGTAAAGATAATTACTATTGTAATAGTGATTCCATAACATTTTCGTTGACTAGTGAAAAAACCGAAGATTTATATAAAAAAATAAGTATGTATCCGGAATTTGATATAAATAGCGTTTTATTATCTGCTTTAAGTAGGTCAGTAAAAAGAACTTATAATAAATGTAAAATTAAAGTTATGATGGAAGGACATGGTAGGTATAAAAATGTAAGTAATTTAAGTATAGACAGAACTGTAGGGTGGTTTACAACTTTATATCCAATAGAAATTAGTTGTGAGCATAATTTAATCGAAAAACATATTAAAGATATAAAAGTGGGGATGGAGATAGTACCTAACAAAGGGGAAAATTTTTTATCTTTATTAACTTCAAAAAAATTAAAAGAGGATTTTCTGAACCAAGAAATATTCGAACTTTCTTTTAATTATTTAGGTAATATTAATAATAACGTTAACAAAAAGTACAGCGTCTTATCCATTCCAGATATTAAAAATGTCGGAGACTATAATCAAAAAGCTGCATTAATAGAAATTAATTGTTTTACATTAAATAATAAACTAAGTGTATCTGTAAATTATTCGTTAAATATTAGAGATAAAAGCAAAGTTAAAGAATTAGTCAATACTTTTAAATCAGAAATAGAACGTACATTTGAGTATAGGTCTTTAAAAATTGATGATAATAGGAAAAACGATTTTCAAAAAATAGCAAGTAAAGTGAGCAATGGAGAATTTATTTCTAAATTGACACCAATGCAATCGTCAATATTTCAAGAATATCTACGAAAGGCCACTCTTACGAATAATTATACTGTACAAGTAGTATTTGAAGTTACTGGAAATGTATCTTTAAAATTATTAAAGGAAGCTTTCAAAAAAGTAGTTGACAATAATGAAATATTTAAAATGCGTTATCTTTATAAAGGTTTAACTGATATCTATCAAGTTTTGACAACTGAATCAAAGGCAGATATTGATGTGTACCATGAAAGTGATGAGAATGAAATATGGGATATGCTAAATGAGACTTCCAAAAAATGTTTTAAACTTGACGAAGATGCTTTGATAAAATTTAGCTGTTTTGTAAAAGAGGATAATAAAAAAATTATATCTTTTACTTATCATCACATTATCATGGATGGGTGGAGTATTAATGAGTTTATACAAGAATTTTTGAAAGTTTTAAGAGGTGGAGAATTAACCAAAAAGAAAACTGATATCACACGATATGTTAATACCGTTCATAATTATAATATAGAACAAGTGAAAAATTATTGGAAAAATTATTTGTATGAATATGAAAATAGAGCTGTTATTCCATCTTTTAATATAGGAGAAACATATCATACTGATTTTGTTAAAATAAAAAGGTTTAAAATAATTAATATAATTCACAAGATCCAAAATCTTAAAAAAAGTAATAATAGTTTAAGCGTTAATGATTTCATACTAGGCTCCTGGGGGATCGTTTTACAAAAATTAACAGATTCTAAAGACGTAGTTTTTGGAACTATTATATCAGGTAGAAATAGTGAAATTGTTGATTTTGTTAATGTGATTGGATTATTAATTGAACAAGTACCTATAAGAGTTAAAAATAAAAATAATACATTTTTGGAAATTATAGAGAGAGTTAACCATGACTTATCAACTATTCCGACTCATAATAATTTATCAATAAGTGAGATAATGAGTTTAGTTAATTCTGTTGTGCCACAACATAGAGCAATCATAGATAATTATCCAGATACTTTTAAAAAGAGACAGAAGATAGATAATGAAAGTACCATTGAATTTAAAAATTATTACGAGCAAAATAGCATTGATTTTGGAATTGATTTTACTATAGAAAATAAGGATTTAATTGTAGAAATCAAATATAATAACAAAACTTATAGTGATTATGACATATCAAAAGTTCAAGATATCTTTAAGAAGGTTATTACAGAGGGTACAGAAAGTCCTAATATTAAAGTCGATAAAATTAGTATAATCGAGGAAGAGGAAATGAATTTAATTACCTCTTATGAAAAGGGACCAATCTCTAAAAAGAAAAACAACTCCATGTTAGAACATTTTTCTAATATTGTGAAAAAAAATCTTAATTCAGTAGCTGTCTCAGGTGAGAAATTTTCTTGGACGTATAAAGAGTTAGATGACTATTCTAATTGTATTGCTAATTCACTGTTGAAAAAGAATGCTAATCCTAAAGATAGAATCGCTCTGAATTTTAATAATAAAGAATTAATTTTACCTAGTATATTAGGAGTATGGAAAATTGGAGCTGTATTTGTTCCGTTAGATCCGGAGGAATCAAAAGAAAAAAATGCTTTTATTATTTCAAATTCTTCGTGCAAATTTGTACTTACAGATTTAAATGAGAAAAATGATTTTGACGTACAAAGTCTCAACATTTGTAATTTAAAGGAAGAGCATAATACATCAAACAACATCGAGTATTCATGTACGGATATTGCTTATATAATTTACACCTCAGGTAGTACTGGGAATCCTAAAGGAGTGGAAGTTGGATTCAGTGCTTTAACTAATTATATAGAGGGTATGTTAGAAAAATCTAATCCATCTGAAATGAAATCATCTTTAGTTATGTCTAAGGTTAATTATGATTTGAGTTATACTGCACTGTTTATTCCCCTATATATTGGAGGAAACATTACCTTTATTGAGAAAGAAGATTATGGTAATTCATATAAGATTTCTAGATTAATTGAAAAAAATAAAGTAACTTATATCAAAACTACTCCGTCTATATTTTCGTGTCTTGAGTATAAAGCTTTTTCAAATTGTGAAACGTTAAAATTAATTATACTAGGCGGAGAAACACCAAATTCCAAAAGTATATTAGAATTTTTAGATTTTAATCCTAATGTTAAATTTTTAAATCATTACGGCCCAACTGAAGCAACAATTGGTTGTATATCTGGTTACATAAACCCAGATTTTCTAAAAAAAGAAAAAGAATATAATGATATTGGGACTCCACATACGAATGTAAAGATTTATATATTAAATTCAGATAAAGAGAGAGTCCCTATAGGAACTAAAGGAGAAATATATATTTCTGGAGCATGTTTATCTAATGGTTATTTGAATAATAGAACATTGACTAATGACAACTTTATTTATAGTAAAAAAGAAATGTTGTATAAAACAGGTGATATCGGTAGATTTACACCAAATGGTACCATTGAATATTGTGGACGCCTAGATACACAAATTAAGCACTTAGGATACAGAATTGAATTAACATCAATAGAAAGACAAATTAAAAAAGTAGAACACGTACAAAATTCAATTGTTTTGCAGTTAGAGGAGAATCTCTTAGGTACATTAATAGTACTAGACAATAATGGATCATTAATCGATGTTAAGAAAAGAATACAAGATTCACTTCCTAAAATGATGTGGCCTGCAATATATTTAGAAGAAAGCGAAATTCCAATTACTTTAAACGGGAAGGTAGATTATAATAAAGTGAGACTTTTATTAAATAAAAGAAGAAGCCAAACCCCAAAATCAAATTATAAATATATAAATTTACCTGACTATAAATTGAATGTTTTCTGTTATATAAAAAATATATTGGAAAATCAAAATTTAAGGTTGCAAGATAATTTCTATGAAACGGGCGGTAATTCTTTAACAGCTATTAAATTATTGTCTAAACTAAACCAAAAGTATGATAAAGATATAAGACTAAAAAGTTTAATAACTAGTGAAAATTTTGGCGAATTTATTGATAATATTTTAAATGAAGATAGCGATTCTACAGTTAATGTTGAAAAGAGGAAAAGGGAAGAGTTTTATCCAATTTCTTCTCAACAAAAAAGAATGTTATCTCTTAATTTAATAAATACAGATAACAAAGCATATAATCTTCCTATTATATTAGAGATTGAAGGTATAATTGATATAGAAAGATTCAAAGACTCGGTGGCAAGAGTGGTTCAGAACAATGAAATTCTTCGTACTAAATATGTAGTTAAGAATAGTAATGTATATCAGAAAGTGTTAAAAGATTTTGATATAACTAAAAAAATTATTAAAACTGATAATCTTCCTCAGAAAGCAGAATTAACGGAATATATTGAAAGTTTTAATCTGCTCAATGAAATACCGATTAAATATAAAGTTTTTTATAGTTTTTCACAACATAAAACCATAGTGTTGTTTAACTTTCATCATATTTGTATGGATAAAGTCTCGTATGATTTGTTTTTAGATCAAATAAAGAGGGCTTATGAAGGAGTGAAATTAACTGATTCAGAGTATCAATATAAAGACTACATAGATTTTCAAGAAAAGTATTTCCTAGAACATAAGAACAGACTTGTAAATTATTGGTATAAGAAGTTATCATCCTTAAGCTTATCTGAAGGAACATTTAGTACTTTAATTTTAAATTCAGATAAATTTAATGGAGAAAATTACGAATTTTATTTAGATGAAAAACTCAATGAAGAAATAAATGTATTTTGCAAAAAATATCATTTTACAAAATATGAATTTTTACTTTCGGCATTTGTAATAAGCCTTATTCGTTTACAAGATAAAAAAGAAATTGGTGTAATTAGTAATTATCTTGGCAGAAGTAAAGTTGATTTTTACAATACTATGGGTATGTTTAATAATACCATTCCTCATTTTTTCAAAATAGATAATACGAAAAAAGTACTCGATGCAATGAGAAAAATAAAACATCAATTTATTGAGGATATCGATCATGGAGAAATGCAATTTGAGAAGATTGTTAAGATGGGAAAAGAGTGTTTTAAGAAAGATGTTAATTCTATATCTGATATATCTTTTTTATATGAAACAGAAAGAACAGAATTAGATATTGGAAATATGAGAGCTAAACTTATTAAGCCAAATTTAAAAACATCAAAATTTAACATGACTTTGTCGGTATTAGAAAGTGCTATGAAACTATTCTGCACGTTTGAGGTAAAAAAAGATGTTTATTCTATAGAAATGCTTAGAGAAATTGAAAACAAATTTAAAAAAGTTATTAATGAAATTATTAGTTGTCAGGGAACAGAGAGAAATGTAGAAAGGGGTAAAAAAGATCTGTATACTAACAGTTTATTAGAGGATTTTGAAAAAAATGCTAGTCTATATCCTGATAAAGTTTGTCTAATTGAAGAGAATGAAAATATCACATTTAGTAAACTTAATAATAAAGCTAATGGTTTTAAGTATTCTTTTGTTAATAACATTGACGATGATAAAGTTTTATTATTATTACCACCCAAAAAAGAAGTATTTGTAGCTATTTTAGCTATTTGGAAAGCCGGAAAGACTTATATACCTGTAGATCCTAAATACCCGGATGAATATATAAAGAATATTCTTTTTGATAGTAAATCTCATTTTGTAATCACTGATAAAAGTAACAAAGAAAGACTTGAAAAATTGAAGTGCAAAGCCTTATTAATTGATTATGATAATATTATTGAAATCCCAAAAGGGGAATCAGTATACGATTTTAATAAACCGGCTTATATTACTTATACGTCTGGAACTACTGGAAAACCAAAAGGTATAATGATTAGTCATAAGTCACTATCTAATTATATACATTGGAGTCAAGAAAACTATTTAAAAAATCAAATAAACACTATGGCATTTTATTCATCGATTTCTTTTGACTTAACAGTTACTTCTTTATTTATGTGTTTAACTAATGGTAATAAAGTTAAGATTTTTAAAGAATGTGACAGTTTTAAATTATTGAAAAAGGTATTGGAAGATAGAGAAGTTAATATAGTCAAACTGACTCCAGCACATTTAAAAATAGTAGACAGAACCAACATTAAATTAAATAAAAACCTCCACACTTTAATTGTTGGAGGAGAGGCTTTTTATTACGATTTAGCAAAAAATATAGAATCTAAGGGAGCCAATATTACTATTTATAATGAATATGGCCCTTCTGAAACTACAGTAGGAGCTATTGTCTACAAATTTGATGCTAATAATAAAAGAATTCAAGTGCCTATCGGAAAAACAATAGATAATATGCAAGCTAAAATAATGGTAGATGGAAGGGAAGCAAACATAGGAGAAGTCGGAGAAATATATCTTGGAGGTATAGGCTTGGCAAATGGGTATATAAGTGATTCCGAAGACAGTGATGAAAAATTTGTTTACATTGAGGGCCACGGTGATCAGAAATTTTACAAAACAGGGGATCTAGGTGCCATATTAGATGATGGGAATATAGAATATCTAGGTAGACAAGATTGTCAAGTAAACATTAATGGATATCGAGTTGAATTAGAATCTATTCATCAATCTCTTATGAGTCTACCGGAAGTAATTGAAGCAGTAGTATTAAAAGAAGATTATCATACGAATAATATTATATCTTATGTAGTAATATCGAATGAGTTGAGCAATATCAATTCGAATTATATAACATCACAGTTAAGAAAAATCTCTCCTGAATATATGATTCCCAACTCAATCCGAATTGTAAAAAGTATTCCGTTGACTATTAATGGCAAAGTCAATGAAAAAAAATTAAAAGAGTCTACACAAAAAAACTTTAATACTCATAATGGTTTTGAGAATAAAACAATTAATCAACGAATATTATTAAAAAAATTAGAGTCTATTTTAAAAAAGTCAAACTTGTCTTTATCAGATAATTATTTTGAGTTGGGCGGAGACTCTATACAAGCTATTATCCTTAGTTCAGAATTAAAAGACGAAGGATTTAGTTTGGAAGCGTCAAAAGTTCTCAATTCATTAGATTTAAATGAAATGAGTGAATATATAAAAAAAGACGAAGAAGTTAACTTTAATAATGGAGATAATAATGAGCTGTACCCAATTAGTCCTATACAGAATTGGTTTTTCAATCAAAAATTAGAAAACCCTAATCAATATGTACAGTCTTTATTATTAAATATGAGTTATAATTATAAATATGAAGAAGTTATAGACGCATTACTAAAATTAATTAGAAAGCATCCTACACTTAGAACTAATTTTAAGCGTATAAACAACCAACTCGTAAGACAATATTCTAAAGATATGGACGAAGTTGAAATATCAAAAGTTATTGAATATAAAAAAATAAAGAGTGATAAATTCTTAGAAGAAATTCAACGAGTAAGCAATGATATTATAGATGAAATTGAAATATTTAATGGAAAACTATGGAAGATATGTTTTGTTGAAGCTCATGATTCAAGAAAAGTTTTATTTGTTTTTCATCATTTAATAATTGACATTGTTTCATGGAAAATTTTAATAAAAGATTTAGAAAAAGCTTTAATGAAAAAAACTATAACTAAAACAACTTCGTATCTAGAGTGGTCAGAGTTAATTAACAACAAAAAACAAGCAAATAAAACCCTAGCTTGTGCTGAAAGCATAGATTGTAATTTATTAACTAAAGAAATAAAAAATCCAAACGAAATATTGCATTATAAAGTGGAATTAGATGTAAAAGAAAGCGATCTATCTTTTTTGAATAAACAGTTACATGCCACAACTTTTGAGGTAACTTTTACTATCATAATCTTATCTTTAACGCATGTTCTAAAAAAAGAAAATATATCTGTAATAATTGAAGATAATGGTAGAGATATAGGGGATGAAGAACTAAATATTGAGAATACTATTGGGTGGTTCACTTCATTTTATTCCTTAGATATACGAGTTGATAATGAAAAAGATATAGTAGAAAATATAAAAAAAATAAAATATATGTTGAGAAATTCAAAGAAAAATGAGGTTAATAAAACAAATAACGTTGATAAGCAAGGACATATAAAAGTAAATTATTTCGGAGAAATATACAAAAATTTAAATTCAAGTATATTTGACATTGAAAAAAAATATCAAGAAGCTAGTTCTTTAAAAACAAGCAAAATTAATTTTCCTTTGGAAATAAGTTGTTATTTCTCATCTGGCAAATTAATTATAGACTTTGAACAGTTTAGTGAGTTGAATGAAGTTTTAAGAGAATATGAGATTAAATATAGTATACAAAAATATTTTAATGAAATACTTTTGTTTAAAAATGAACTTCATAAATTGAAAGAAATTAAACACTCAAACAAAGGAAACGAAAGTATAAAATTACACCCTGTATTACCTACTCAAGAAGGATTATATTATGAATGGTTAAAAGATAATAGTTCAAGCAAATATATAGAACAAAATGTTTTTACATTAAATAGAGAACTAGATGTTGAAGTTCTAAAAAGAGGATTAAATATACTTATAGAAAAGTATGCAGCATTACGTACAAATTTTGATTTTGATAAAGAAAGTAATAAGCCGGTTCAGTTAGTTAGAGAAAAAGGGTATTTAGATTTTAATACAAAAATATTGAATAAAAAAAATATTGAATTACTGGTAGAGATAGATAAGAGTGAACCTTTCGATTTGAAGAAAGGGGAATTGTTCAGAATTACCTACATTTCTGGTATAGATTGTTCTGATACTATTTTATTTACCTTTCATCATTTAATTTTAGACGGTTGGAGTAAAATTATTTTAATTAATGAGATAAGAAATTATCTATCAAATGGAAATATGCTATATGACAGTAATAGTGTACAACCTGGGGAATATGCACGTTTTATTGAAAAACAGAAAAATGCTGAAAACAGTAAAGTTTTTTGGACAAATTACCTTGCAAATTGTAACGCTAAAATACATTGGCCTTCTGAGTATCTTGATAAAAGAAATTGCCAAAATATAAATGAATATTACTATAAATTTGATAAGGATATTCTTAAGAAGATTAAAGATATGGCAATTAGTAATCAGACCACATTGAGTGTGATAATTAGTACTTTATGGGGAATATCAATGTATGACTATGTAAGTGAAAATGATATAGTCTTTGGTTTTGTTACTTCAGGTAGAAATAAATATACTCATCAAATGTCAAAAAGTGTCGGTATGTTTGCCAATACTATTCCGATTAGAATTAAATCCGAAAATCATGAGACAATTAATGAGGTTATTCGAAAAGTAAAAACTAATATCTTAAAGTCATTAGATAACGACTATTACTCTTTAGGTGAGATATTATCGTATAGTTCTATTAAAAACATTAATCATCTTTTAGTTATTGAAAATCATGAGAAAAATGACAAAGAGATTGATTTTGCCAAAATTGAAACAAAATCTAAAACGGAGTTTGATTTGGAAGCGTTATTTGGTATTAATGAACATCTTCATATTAAATTGAGATATTATCCTAATAAAGTGTCATTATCAACTCTAGAACATATAATTACAACTTTTATTAATTTAATAGATAAGACATCTTTAAATGGAGAAATTCATATGTCGCAAATAGATTCACTAATAAAGCAAGATTATAAAAACCGATTGTATATGAATAAGATAAATGACAGATTGGATTCAAAAAAGCAGGGACAGTTGCAAGAAAATTTATCAGAAATTCTTCAAAAAAGTTTTCGAACTTTTTCTGAAAGAACAGCAATCATTTCTGAGGATATACAATGTAGCTATTCTTATCTAGATAAAGAATCTAACCGAATAGTACAAATATTACGAGAAAAAAATATTCATAAAGGAGACGTAATTGGTGTTTTCTTAGATAAATCTATTGAGTTAGTAGCTTCTATGATTGGTATTATTAAATTTGGAGCAGTTATTCTACCTATTGATGTCAATCTCCCTTCTTCTAGAAGAGAATTTATGATAAATGATTCTAATTGTTCTTTAATATTGTCTAAGGATATAGATATGAAGAATGATAATAATTATGTTGACCTTAATGATTATAAAAACATAAATGTTACAAATAGTGAGTGGGCAATACTTGATGACAATGATCTTCAATATATTATATTTACGTCAGGGACCACAGGAAAACCGAAAGGTGTAAAAATTTCAGTCGGTAATTTAAAAAACTTTATTCATAGTAGCCAATGTTCTGTTGATTTTAGTAAATCAATTAATATGATTTCAATAACATCTATTTCATTTGATATATCTATTTCAGAATTATTAATTCCTTTAATAATAGGAGGCAAAATAACAATTTTAAATAATAAGGATTCAAAAGATCCTCGCAAAATTTTACAAGTGTTGAAAAATAATGAATGTAATACTTTACAGACGACCCCTACTCGTTTAGAAAGTATTTTAGATAGTGTGAAAATAAAAAAAGAATTTGAAAGTATTGAATATGTATACTTAATGGGGGAGACTCTTAAGAAATCTACTGTTAAAAAACTTTTCAATTTAAAACATGTAAACTTATATAATTGCTACGGACCTGCTGAAGCTACTATTTGGATAGCCGCAAAAAAAATAAATAACGAAAAAGAAGATATATCAGTTGGGAAACCTATAAGAAATGTAGAAATGTATATATTAGATAATAATAATAATGTAACTTCAGAACCTTATGGTCATTTAGCTGTAAGTGGGAATTCGTTATCCAAAGGCTATATCAATAATAACAAAGAGAATAACTCTTCCTTTGTATTTATAAATAATTCAATTAATAAAAAAGTCTATTTAACAGGTGATTTGGCCAAATGGAATGAACAAGGTGAAATTGAAATATTAGGAAGAAAAGATAATCAAATTAAAGTTAATGGTGTACGAATTGAAACAACAGAAATAGAAGAGGTTGCAAAAGGCTACGAAAATATAAAAAATTCAACTGTACTAGTTGATAAAACTAAACAAAATATGACTTTATATTTGTCTTTAAGTAACAAAGATCAATATTTTGATATTTCTAGTTTTAGAAAGTTTTTAACGAAACATTTACTTATACAAATGCTTCCTCAAAAAATAAAAATAGTTAGTGAAATACCTGTTAATAACAATGATAAAGTTGATTTAAAGAAATTAGAAAAACTAAATAGCACCCAGGAAACAAAATATATCTTTAACGATGTAATTGAAAAAGACTTATCCATTATTTGGAGTAGTTTTTTAGAGACTGATGTATTTTCTACCAACGCTAGTTTTTTTGATTTAGGAGGCAATTCGTTAAAAGTTTATAAAGTTATTTCAGAAATTAACAAATACTTCAATATTGATATGTCAGTAATTGATTTTTTTAATAATCCTACTATTGATTTATTATCTAAATTTATAAAGAATTTTAAAAATAATCATAGAGATCATTTAGAAGGATTGTTCAAAATATATCCTAAAATACCTGAAAATATAAAGTTGTTAAAAACTAATGATTTTAAATATTTAATAGTTAGCTCATATATACTTCTTGTTAGTTTTATCGAAAAGAAAAGATCACTTTCATTAAACTTTCAGTTAAACAATACAGAATTTACTAAAAACTTTTCTTTCATAAATATATCAGATTTTGAACATCTAATTGAGATAGTTAAAGAAATATTTCAAGATGTTAATAATAAAAAAGCTTCTGAAAATAAGCGGACTAAGTGGTCAATAACTGATAACTTATTAAACGTAAAAGAAGATAATGTAAGCCTCTATATTAGTAATAAAAATGAGGTTATTATTGTATGTCAAAAAACATCGGTAGAATATAAATATCTAAATGAAATAAATATATTATTTGAAAAAGTTTTAAACGAGGTTAACAATTAACAGCGTTCTATATAGTATACTAAAAACTAAGAAAGAAGGGTTATAATAATGAAAAAACAGGCTATAGTATTTTCTGGACAAGGATCGCAGTATATAAATATGGGGAATCAATTTTTTAAGGAAAGTAAAATAGGAAAAAAATATTTAAAAGAAGCTAGTTCAATACTAGAATATGATCTTGAAAAGATAATTAGAGATGATGTTAATAAATCTCTTAAATTTACAGAATATACACAACCAGCCTTATTAACATATTCGGTGGCGCAATTTTTTGATTTGAAAAATAATTTTAATATAAATCCAATTATTATGGCAGGACATAGCCTAGGAGAATATGCGGCTTTAATATGTTCGGGATCTTTGTCTTTTAAAGATGGTTTGAATTTAGTAAGTAATAGAGGGAGACTAATGAGTCATTCTTCTAGTAAACCAGGAAGTATGGTAGCCGTTCGAAACTTTAACTTGGAAAATTTAAAGTATATAGTTGAAGAAGCTAGAGAAAATAGTAAGAAAGTATGTATCTCTAATATAAATAATAAGTCTAATATAGTTATTTCTGGTTATACACCACATATTAAAGAAATAGTAAGGGTAATTGAGAGGCAACAGGGAGAATGTATATACTTAAATGTAAGTAATGCCTTTCATTCTGATTTAATGGAAGAAGCAAATAATAAATTTAATGAATACTTAAAAAGCACTCAATTTCTTTCGCCTAAAGTTGAAGTCATTTCAAATATTGATGGCTTACCATATAAAAATGAGAGAGAGATTCAAGAAAAACTATCCAAGCAAATGGTTGAGTGTGTAGATTGGCGAGCAACATGTAACTATATTAATAATTCTAGTGCTGATTTTATAATAGAATGCGGAGCCAAAAACCAACTAAAAAAGTTATACGAACAAGAATATAAAGAAAAATCATTACCTGTTTTTAGTATGGATATTGGTGAAGATAAATTAGCATTAAAAGACTACTTAAATGCCGAAGGTGTAGAAATAGAGGATATTTCTGAATATTCATTTGTTGGTAGGGTGTTAGGAATAATCGCTAGTACTAAAAATAATAATTGGGATAACGAAGAATTTGAGAAAGGAGTAATAACACCCTATAAAAAACTACAAAATATTGCAAAAAATGAACTGAAAGAAAACGATTATGATAGTCACTTAAAGATTTTATCTGAATTAAAAGATATATTAGAAGTTAAAAAAGTTCCAATAGAAGAGCAAGTTTCAAAAATAAATTTTTTATTAAAAACGTCAAAAATAAATAAATATACAGAAGAATTAATGGAAGATATTTTTAAAAAAGAGTGATTAAAATAGTTGGTAATAAATGAGGGATGAATAATGAATATAGATAATATTATGAAGTCGTTGTCTACTCAGCAAAATAATCACATTGCTATTATTGGATTAGATTGTACTTTAAGTAATTATGAAGGTCAGGAAGAAGTTCTTAGTTTAATAAGATATAATCGCAATGGCATAAGGACGATACCTTATAATAGAAAAAAAATATATGATATTTCTTTTGTCGGACAATCTTCGCGTAATTATATACCACTAGGTTATATTAATGATATAGATGCTTTTGATTATAAATTTTTCAATATGCCATTAGAAGAAGCAAAACTTACAGATCCTAGACAAAGATTATTCTTACAGTCTGCATGGAGAACTATTGAAGATGCAGGATATCGGATAGATAACTTACCAGACGATACTGGAGTATTTTTAGGGCTAAGCAATGATAGAGGTAATGAGTACGCTGAGATATTGAAATATTTAGATTCTCAATCCAAACAAGTTTCTACTGCTGGAAACATCCAATCAATAATAGCAAGTAGAATTAGCTATTTATTAGATTTAAAAGGGCCAGCTATAGTTATTGACTCTGCTTGTTCTTCATCGATGGTGGCGTTACATACGGCTATTCAGTCTATTATAAATGATGATTGCTCACAAGCTATAGTGGGTGGCGTTAATTTAAAAATAAAACCTAAATTATTAAAAGAACACGAAGTTAATGTTGGGAATGTATCTGACAGTTTTTTAACTAGAGCTTTTGATGTTAATGCTAATGGTACCAACAGTGGAGAAGGTTTTGGCTCTATATTAATTAAAAAATTGGATAAAGCTATTGAAAATAAAGATAACATATATTCAGTTATTCTTGGAAGTGCTCTGAATCAAGATGGGAAATCAAACGGTATTACTTCTCCAAACGGAGAATCACAAGAAGAAGTAATAAAGAAAGCATGGAAAAAGGCAAAAGTACATGCTGAAGATTTTTCGTTTATAGAAGCACACGGAACAGGTACAATTATCGGCGATCCCATTGAGTTTAACGCTTTAAACAAAGTATTTAACGAACAGACTTCAAAAAAACAATTTTGTGCACTAACATCAATTAAAAGTAATATTGGGCACACGGATAGTTTTTCAGGGTTAGCTGGTATAATTAAATCTGCTTTATGTTTAAAGAACGGAATTATACCGGCAAGTAGAAATTTTGAACAACCCAATAATAGTATAGATATTCTAAATAGTAGCTTATATATTAATAAAAATACAAAAATAAATAGAAAATCAAAAAAAATATGTGGCGTCTCATCGTTTAGTATTAACGGAACTAATGCTCACGTAGTTATGAGTGATTTTAAATTAGAAGAAAACTCGCATCCGCCTAACTGTAAAAAAATTCCTTTATTATTTTCAGCAGAAAACATATCAATTTTAATTAATTATTTAAGACGGTTCTTAACTTTTTTAAAGACTACTAAATACTCAATATTTGCTATCAGTCAAACATTAAATACTTCAAAAAGACAGATGAGATGTCGTCTTGGGTTAGCTGTTAGAAATAAAGATGAAGCTATAACAATATTAGAAGAAATAATGAAAAATGGTATTAACGCTAATGTGAACAATGATTATAAATTTAACATCATAAAAGATAAGCATTTCTTTTTTCATGACTATATTAATAAGTTCAAACAAAAGGCAATTAATATAAGTGAAAAAAGCACCTGCTATGATATTGTAAACCTATTTACTTATAATGAATATTTAAATCTTGATGGTTATTATTTTGATAGTAATTTCACTAAAGTTAGTTTACCATCTTATCCATTTAGTAAAGAAAAAGTATGGGCTACTAGTTATTTTGATCATTTGTTAGGTTTTAAAATTTATGAATCTGAAGAAAAGTGTATCTTTGAAAATAAATTTCAAAATAATTCCAATTGGATTTTAAAGGAACATCATATTGATAATAATAGTGTTTTCCCAGGTACAACATATATAGAAATGGCGACAAGATTTGTTCAAAAAAAATACGACAAAATTAAAGGGCTGGAAATTAAAAATGTACACTTCTTCAATTTATTGAAAATTAAAGATAATGAAGAAATTACTTTACGTTTTATTATTAAAAGTCATACTAATAAATTTATTTTTCAAGTCATTCAAATGAAAAATAATTCAGAGTATCAAAAAATTGCTGAACTAGAATTACGTATTTTTAACGAAAGACTTAACAATACTATAAATATTGATGAAATTATAAATAGAATGCATTCACAAATCGATTTAGATAATATAGATGAAAATAATATTAGGAAAGATACAATAAATTTAGGTAAGCATTGGGATACTACTCGGAAAGTTTTTTATAATAATAATGAAGTCTTCTGTAAGCTTAGTTTAGATACAAAATTTCAAGAAGAAGATAAACGTTATCTTTTTCATCCAAGCCTAATGGATTGTGCAGTAAACTCTGCTAATTTCACACTAGAAGAAGGTTTTTATTTACCTTATTTTTATAAAAAAATATCTTTTTATAACAGTGTACCTAACGAAATATTTGTATTGATAACTAAACCAGAACCAATTCAATCTAATGATTTAGGTGAATTTGATATTAAAGTAGCAAATAAAAAGGGAGAAATAATTTGTGAAATTAATAACTATACTGTAAAAAAAGTTAACCCACACAAAAATGATGACTTAACTTATCAATATATTTTAGAAAAAAGAGAAGAGAAATTATACGCTAAACCCAAAAGAAAGTTATTAGTATACGAAAATTACAATGATACATTATTCCAAAGACTTAAAGATAATGGATTTTCTCCTATTTCCATTGATAATTTAAACGAATTATACTCTAACAATAATAAAGAAGTTATAGACGTGCTACTAACATCAGATAAAACAGATTCTTTAAAATCGTTAAAACTTTTCCTTGAGAAAATTAAGCAGCTTTATTCATTAATATCTGTTGATACTAAGATTTTCTATATTAATAAACAATCTACTACAAAAAATGTTATGGCAAGCAATCCATTTGAACAAGCTAAAGAAGGATTAATTAAAGTACTAGGTAAAGAAAAAAATAAAAATAATATTAAACTAATAACCTATGATGAAAAAACCAACTTTGAAAAAACTCTTAACGAAATGAAAAATAACAGTGTCCACAAAGAAGTGAAATATTATAATAATGAAAGATATGTAAAAGTTTTGAAGAAATTTAACGTTCCTGTTTCTCCTATTCCACAAAAAAGTAAAATCAAAAAAAACATATTAATAGTTGGTGGTTTAGGTGGCTTAGGTATAGAGTTAACTAATTATTTGATAAAAAATAACAATATAATAATTATAGGTCGTTCAGAGTTAAAATTAATTAAAAATAAACTCGCCTCCCTTAAGAATAAAGCTAATATATATAAAACTAATTTATCATATTTTAAAGTAGATATCTCAGATAAAGAAAATAGTTCAAAAAAGTTAAAAAAAATTAGTGAAATATACAATCAGATTGATGATATATATATAACTGTTGGTAATGAACCATTAGGTTTTATCAATAATATAGATAGTTCAAACTTCATAGAAAATATTTCAAGCGTAATTATTGGTACTGAAATATTGTTAAGCACTTTTAAAGATAAAGGTTTGAAAAATTTTATCTCTTTCTCTTCAATTAATACACTATTAGGAGTACCTGGAGAAGCAGATTATATAGTTGCTAATTCATATATGGATGGATTTAGCGAGTGGGCATCTCAAATCTATAGCCATATTAATTTTAAAACTATTTCTTGGGGAGGATGGAACAAGACAGGTTTAAGAAAAGAAATTATTTCCAATAATAATAGTGGTTTCAAACCTTTATCACCTCAAATAGCCTTAGAAAATATGGCAAAAGTAATCGATCAAAAAGACAAATATATAATAATCGCTGATTTAGAAGAAGACAAGGTTTCTGCTTTATCAAATACAACAGGTCTTTATTTTTCAAATAAAAATTTTCTCGAGAAAACAAGAAATCCAGATAATTTGAAAGAGACTAGAAACACTAAAACCACTTCGGAGCAAAATATCAATGAAGTAGTTAGCAAAATATGGCAGAACCTCTTTGGCTTAAAAAATATTAATCCAGATACAAAGTTTTTTGACCTTGGAGGAGATTCAATCTTAGCTACCTATCTCTTTAAAGAATTAGAACAACATTTCGAAGGATTAATTGATATATCAGATATATTTACTTACCCATCAATTAATTCCATAAGTAAGTATATATATTCCGCTCAAAAATATAATGATAAAAATATAAGGTATAAGAATGACAGCCTAGACGATAAATTACAAAAGTTAAAAAACGGTGAACTATCAGTTAGTGATTTAGAAAACGAGGTGTAATTATGGAAAATTTAAAAAAATATATATATGAGGAAGTTTCCAAAAATAATATGTCAATTGATAAAGCCAAGGAGTTATTAGGGGAAATCCAAAAAAAACATGAAGATATAGCAATAGTCGGTATAGCGTGTAAATTTGCTAATGCAGAAAACCAACAAGAGTTTTGGAATAATTTATTAGAAGGAAGAGAATTTAAAAGAGGATTTCAAGAAAGACGGTTAAATTATATTAAGAATATTTCTTCGTCCCCTCTATTTACTCAGTTTTTGGGAAGTATACCTTTAAAAGGAGAAGAGTTAAATGATATCAGGCCAAGTGGTTACCTTTCTGACATAGATAAATTTGACCCGGAATTTTTCAATATTTCCCCGAGTGAAGCTAGAGCTATTGATCCGGATCAAAGAGTAATGTTAGAAAATGTTCAAGATGCATTAATAGATGCTGGTTACACTCGAGAAAAATTAAACAATAGTAAAACTGCTGTTTTTATAGGTAAAGATAATACTAATGACACATTATACCGTTATATTACTGAAGAAGAATCTAGTAGTATGACAGGAAACTGGCCTAGTCTAATTTCTGGACGGATTAGTCATCTTTTAAACTTAAAAGGGCCGTCCCTACTCATTGACTCCGCATGTAGTTCCGGTCTAACTGGAGTGCATTTAGCATGTAAGTCTCTTCAAAATAAAGAGAGTAACTTAGTTATAGTGGGTGGCGTCTCAATAAATTCATTTCCTTCGTTTAATAAGTTTCCTTATTCATTAATGGAATCATCAGATAATACTTTGAGACCTTTTGATGAAAATGCTAACGGTACTAGATTCTGCGAAGGTGTTGCTACAGTTATATTAAAACCACTAAATTCCGCCCTCAAAGATAAAAACAATGTTTATGCTGTAATTAAAGGAAGTGCAATTAACAATGACGGCAACACAAATGGAATTACCTCTCCTAATGTTGACTCACAAGAACTAGTTCTACACGATGCATGGAAGGACGCTCAAATTAATCCTGAAAATATTCAATACATAGAAACGCATGGAACGGGAACTAAAATTGGCGATCCGATTGAAGTAAAAGGTTTAACAAATGCCTTTTCTAAGCATACCATTAAAAGGCAATTTTGTGGTATAGGTTCTGTAAAGGGGAATATTGGTCATACTGTCGCAGCTTCTGGTTTAGCCTCATTAATTAAAGTGGCCCTTTCCTTAAAAAATAAAAAGATACCAAAAACAATAAATTTTCAGATGCCTAATAATTTTTTGAATTTTCCTACTACGCCCCTATATATGGTGAACAACACAACAAAATGGGGATATTCTAATAACAATTTAAAATTAGCTGGAGTCAGTTCTTTTGGTTTTGCTGGAACTAATTGTCACATAGTTCTAAGTAATATTAAAAATGAAAATATATATAGAAATTATAAAGAAAATTATAGCGATAGAACGAATTATATAATAACGTTATCTGCTAAAAATAAGAATGCGTTAATTCAGAATGTTAAAAACTATTTACAAAAATTGTCTACAACTAAAAATATAAGTATTGAAGATATTAGTTATACTACCACTTTAGGCAGAGACCACTTTAATTATAGATTAGCATTACTAGTTAATAGCGTTACACAACTTCAAGATTTCTTACGTGAATTTTTACTTAATAATTCAACAAATGTATTAAGCAAAAATATTTATTTTGGTATTCATAAAAAAATACCCAATAGTAGAAAACCGATTAGTGAGGAGGAAAAAAGCTCTCAGGAATTAAATAGATTAACTAAAAAGATTAATGTCATAATTGAAGAAGAAATAAATGCTGTTAATATTAATAAATTTAGTGAATTAATATGCAAGTATTATATTGAAGGTGCTTCAATAAATTGGGATAAGTTAAATCAGTTCAATAAAAGAGGAAAGATTATTAGCCTTCCTTTATACCCGTATTCTAAGCGTATCCTTTGGGGTAAAATAAAGGTACCTAATAATGAACATTTAATCGATAATAATATTCATCCATTAGTACATAAACTAGCAATTGATTCAATAAAAGAAAAAATATATGTATCAAGTTTAAATTTCGAGAGTCACTGGAGCATTACAGATCATCAAGTAAAAGGTAAAAACGTTTTACCTGGTACAGCGCATGTAGAAATAATTCGAAAAGTTCTGTCTGAGTACCTACATACAAACAAAATCTCTCTTCATAACCTTATATTTTATTCACCTATTGTATTAACAGAAACTATTAAAGAAATACAGATAATAATAAACAAAGATAAAAATGTAGTGCAAATTTGTAGTAAGAACAACAATGAATTTAATATACATAGTGAAACAAGTTTTGAAATAAACTCTAACGACCAATGCTTCTATGATATCGATAAATTTAACAAAAAAGATGATGTGAAAAGGCAAGATATTAATTACAAGCACAATTTTATCAAAAATGATACATTTACATTCGGTCCAAGGTGGTTGAATTTTAAGTCTTTAGCTTATAGGTCAAAGAATGCAGAGTTTCAACAGTTAGCAGAATTAAGAATAAATGATAAATTTAAAGATGATTTAAAAGAAAACTATATACATTCTGCACTATTAGATAATGCGGTTAATCTTTACATTGATGAAAATGATGAAGAAGTTTACTTACCATTTTCGTATGGAAAAATTAATATCTTTCATGAAATGCCGGAACACTTTTATTCATTAGTAACAAAAAGAGAAACTAAGAAAGAAACTAAGAAATTTGATATATCTCTGATAAATGAAAATAATGAAATTTTTATTGATATAAAGGATTATATAATAAAGAAATCTCATAATACTGATGGAATTATACGTGACAATATCTTTCAGAATACGTACAACGTTAAATGGCAACCTTCAGAAAATACTTTAACTCCTTTATCTATAGATAAAACTAAAATAGTTATATTGTACCAACCAACTAACTTTAGTAAAAGTTTAGCTAAAACATTAATCGAAGAAAATCCTGATAACTACATTCCCATATGTATATCCAATCCTAAAGTGAATGATGAAGCACATCATTATTTAAATCTTAACTCATACGATAGTTATAAAGAATTATTTAAGTGTTTAAAAACTGAAAACATAGATACTATAGTAGATGTATCACTGTATGAAGACTTTAAAAAGCATTGTGAAAACTCTATAGATAGCAAACATTATTTTTATATGTTTAAAGCGTTGTTTGATATAACATTTAAAACTGATTTTACTTATAAATTAATATTAAATAACGCTTATGAAATTGATGGTAATGAAGATCATATTTCTCCTACGTCAACTGAAATATCAGGGTTCTTCAAAGGTATTTTGGAAGAGGTTCCAAAAGCGAAATTTTCAATATATGACATAGACTTTAAAACTGATTTTAAAAAAATATTAAACGAAATTTGGAAACCAACAACTTCATTTTTAAATGGATATAGAAACAATAAAAGGTATATTCCTGAGATAATTAAAGAAACCGAAAAAACTTCAAATATAAATAAAGATGTATATTCAAATTCGGATTCATATTTAATTACTGGCGGTTTAGGAGATATAGGATTGCACATAGCTAAAAATATATCTAATCAAAAAAAAGTCACTTTTCATTTACTAACTAGAAGAAGAAAACCGTTTAAAGATGATATATTAAAAGAAATTGCAAATAACGGTTCTACTGTCTGTATCCATACTTTAGACATAACAAATGAACAAAAAATGAAAGAGCTATCTTTAAAAATCGGAAAAGTTGATGGAATATTTCATTGTGCTGGTAATGCTGGAGATGGTTTTGTATACAATAAATCTATAACTTCATTTTCTAACGTACTAGATCCTAAAAAACTAGGAATGTTGCATATAGAAAAGTATTATTTACATGAAAATATAAAGTTTTTAGTTTGTTTTTCCTCTATTGTTTCATTATTAGGAGGAGCCGGACAAACAGATTATGCAGCCGGAAACTCATTTATGGATGGATTCATAATTAACTTAAGAAAAAAAGGTTTTAATGCTATTTCTATAAACTGGCCTTCTTGGAAAAATATAGGTATGGCTAAGAGATATAATGTTTCTGATCAAAAAACTATATTCAGTTCTATTTCAACAGAAGAGGCCACATCGACAATAGAAAAATCAATTGTTCACGGACTAAGTAACTTTATACCAAGTAATATTAATTACTATTTGATTAGTCAAGTTAATGAACTATTACCTATTAAGTTCTCTGATTCACTATTAAGTACTGTAAAAGACTTACAACCAAATTCACGTTTAGATAAAACTATTAACAAAGTTACTCTTAAAGGCCAAACTAAGGACTTCACTAATACAGAAATTATAGTTTCTAATGCTTATGCAAATATATTAAATATTAAAGAATTAGATGTTTTTGAGAGTTTTAATTCGCTCGGTGGCGATTCAATAATGGCTACAAATTTATTAAAAGAGTTAGAAAAGAACTTTGAAGGTATAGTTGAAATTACTGATATTTTCACATATGGCAGTGTTAAGGAACTTTCTAATTTTATTGATGAAGAGTTAAGAAAAAAAAATAATGCTTACGAAAAAAATAATGATCTTATTTCTTTAATGGAAGAACTATCTCAAGGACATGCTAACGTAGACGAAACTTTATCTAAATTAAACGGGGGGGACAAAAATGAGTAATAAAAAAGTGATTATAATCGGAGCTGGCATAGCTGGGTTGTCACTAGGTAGCTATTTACAAATGAATGGTTATGAGGTTCAAATTTTGGAAAAAGAGTCTCAAGTAGGAGGACTCTGTACATCTTGGAAAAGAAAAGGCTATCTTATAGATGGATGTATAACATGGTTAGTAGGCTCAGGAGAAAATCATATATTTCACAAATTTTGGAAAGAACTGGGAATAATACCTAAGTTACAATTCAAACAAAGTGAAGTTTTTGGAAAGGCTTATTTACCTAATAATAATGAGTTTAATCTGTATTCTAACGCTGAAAGATTAAGAGATGAATTCAAGAGATTAGCTCCAGAAGACAATTTATTGATAGAAAATTTATATCAAGCTATAAAAGGTATTTCAAATAGTGAATTAGATTTAGAGAAGTCTCCTGAATTATTTACCTATGAAGACTTTATAAATTTCAAAAAAAAATCTGGTACTTATATGAAAGTTATGAAAGATTGGAAAGTTAAAATTAAGGATTTTGTTCAAAATTTTAAGTCACCTTTGATACGGGAAAACTTTGAACAAATTTTTTGGTTTAACTCTAATACCTATATGAGTTATTTTATTGCTACTTTAGCATGGTGTGACATGAAAAGTTGTGGTTATTCTTTAGATAGCTCCCTTGAATTTTCAAAAGCAATCCAAGAAAAATTTGAAAATTTAGGTGGCACTATACACTTTAATTATTCTACAAAAGAGATTATAGTTGAAAATAATAAAGCTATAGGGATTAAAAATACAAATGGTGAATCTTTAAGAGGCGATTTAATAATTAGTGCATGTGATGGGTATACAACTATATATAAAATGTTAAAAGGTAAATATAAAAACTCTGATATCGATTTTATATATGAAAATTTAAACACTACTAAGCCTAAATTACGTGTGAGTTTGTGTTTACGTAAAAATAAAAAAAGTTTACCTCATTATTTTAACTTCTATTCTAAGAAACCAATAAAAACATCAGATAGTACATCGGATAGTAATATTTATGTTAATAATTATTCTGACCGTAATTTTTTAAAACCCAACACCTCAATTTTAGCTTTATCTGTGAATACTGATTATAATTATTGGGAAAATTTAAAAAAACATAGAAGAAATCTTTATAAATATGAAAAGAAAAGAATTGCTAAAGAATTAATTCAAGAGTTCGAATCAATGTTTGGTGATATCAATGAGCATATTGATTTTATTGATATTGCTACTCCTGTGACATTTAATAGATACACTAATAATTATAATGGATCTATATTAGGATGGGAAAAAGAAGCTTTTTCTTTTGAAAACGAAGACAAAGTAAAACGCGAATTACCTAATTTATCTAATTTTTATATGGTTGGTCATTGGTCTTTAGTAGGCGGTGGGCTCCCTAGTGTAATGTTGCAATCACGGAATTTGGCTCAATTAATTTGTGCTAAAGATGACAAAACTTTTAGTACTCATAATTAAGAGGTGATTAAATGAATCAATATAAATTAAAAGAGCTAATTCTAGGCTACGTAAAAAATCAAAAATTAAACCCTGAAATTGCAGCAACATTATTAAAAAATATAACTCATAACAATGAAAATAATTATACTCGTGCTAATAAAAATATAAAAGAAAATAAATTTGCCATTATCGGTATTGCTGGAAGATTTGCAGATGCACAAAATATCCATGAATTTTGGACTAACCTAATAAAAAACAAATCCTCTATTACTTCTATTCCATCAAATAGATTGAAAGATATTCAGGATTTTAATATAGATATAAATAACACTCGTTTTTTTAAAGGTGGGTTTATACCTAATATTGATTTGTTTGATGAAAAATTCTTTAGAATTTCTCCAAAAGAAGCACAACTTATGGATCCCAAACAAAGAATATTTTTAGAAATTGCTTACCATGCTCTTGAAGATGCAGGTTATACAAAAAGTAAAATTTATGGAAGTAATACAGGTGTTTTTGTTGGTGTCGATAATAGTGTAGATACCAAATTCTCTTACTTATCAAACATCAAAGAAAAGAATCTGCTTGCGACTACAGGAAATTCCCCTAGTATACTAGCAAGTAGAATATCTTATATCTTAAATCTTAAAGGGCCTAGCGTGTTAATTGACACAGCTTGTTCCTCTAGCTTAGTCTCTGTTCATTATGCTTGTAATTCAATAAAAAATAAAGAATGTAAAATAGCAATAGCAGGAGGAATCAACTTATTTGAACTCCCCATAGACAATGAAGTAATGACAGATATTGAAAATAAAGAAAAAAAATTAAGAGCTTTTGACAGCAAATCTAGTGGTACGACTTGGGGAGAAGGCGGAGGAGCTATCATATTAAAATCTTATGACCAGGCTATTAAAGACGGTGATCGAATATATGCCATTATAAATTCAACTTACATTAACAGTGACGGTGCATCAAATGGTATAACTGCTCCTAATCAATCAGCTCAAACTAAGCTAATAACTGAAGCTTGGAATAATGCAAATATATCTCCTGAAAAGATTTCATATATTGAAACACACGGTACTGGAACTCCTTTAGGTGACCCTATAGAATTTAAAGGTCTTACAAAGGCCTTCTCTCAGTATACTAAAAAAAGACAATTTTGCGGAATAGGATCTATTAAACCTAATATAGGCCATTGCGTTGGTGCTTCTGGTATAGCTTCATTTATTAAATTGATCTTATCAATCTATTACAAAACTATACCAGCTACAATAAATTTCGAAGAGCCAAATAGTTTTATTAACTTTCCCGATAGTCCTCTATATATTAACACTGAAAATAAAAAATGGGATGACAAAGAGCGCTATGCTGGAATAAATTCATTTGGCTTTAGTGGCACTAACTGCCATATTCTTTTATCTAATAATTTAGCTGAAACTACTTCTGATTCTGCGGAAACTCAAAAACCAAAAGAGGATATTTTGTGTTTATCTGCTATAGATAATGGTTCTCTAAAACGTGTAATCGAATCTTACATTACATACTTAGAAGAGCAAAAAGAACTTAATATATTCGATTTTTCTTATACCAATAATACATTTAAAACTAATTTTGAAAAAAGAAAAATTTTTCCAGTATACAATAAAACTCAATTATTAAATGATCTTAAGAGATATTCATTCAATGAAAAGATAAATACAAAAATACCTGATAGTAAATTGGAAACAGCATTTAATTATATGCAAAAAAACAAGATTTCATGGACTAAAATTTATAATGAATATAATGTAAAAAAAGTTTCTATTCCAAACTATCCTTTTAAAAAAAATCGTCATTGGATTAATGATGTCATCGATGAAAATGAAATCAGTATTATCAATTCAAATAAAAAACTCAATTCAACAGAATATAAATTATCAGTTATATGGGCAAAGCTCTTCGGATTAAAAGTAGTTGATCTATCAAAAAATGATTTTTTCAGTTTAGGTGGAGATTCTATTATAGCAAGCTCTTTAAAAAATCAAATTAAGAAAACCTTCAATAAAGAAGTTTCTTTTTCTGACATATATAACAATTCAAACATATTATCTATAGCACGCTTGTTAGAAAAAACTAAAAATAGTTCTGAAGACATTCCGTTAGCACACCACAAGCCTTTTTATCCTGTCCCTTACAATCAACAGCAAATATATGTTGCACACCAACGTAACCCTTATTCGACAACTTATAACGTTCCGATATGTTTGGAAATTAAAGGTAAGATTTCATATAAGCAATTAGAGAGCTCCTTAGAAAAATTAGTTGAAAGACATACCGTTTTCAGAACTAATTTTTTAGAAAGAGATAATGATATTATACAAATAATTAATAATAATAACTTTTCTTTTAAAATCGAAACAATCTCAGAGTATAAATTAAAAGAAACTATAAAAAGTTTCCAAAAGCCTTTCAATCTTCAAAAAGATAGTTTACTACGTGCAAAGTTACTTAAAGTTTCTGAACAAAAACATTATCTTTTAATTGATACCCATCACATTATCGCAGATGGTTTTTCAATCCCAATTATAGAAAGAGATCTATTATATTTTTATAACAACAAACCATTATCTCCATTAGATATTCAATTTTATGACTACAGTGAGTGGCTTAACAATAAAACGGTAAATAGTTCGCAAAAAAAGTTTTGGAAGAAAGAAATTGGGGAAAATCCAAGAGAGTCAATTTTACCTTTTGAAGGTAATAAATTAGAGAAACCTGTCCCATCTTCTAATTCTTTTTCTTTTAAAATACCTAAATACGATTTTAACAAACGCGACAATCAAACAAGTGATTTTACTATGTTTATAGCTGCTATTCACATACTTTTATACAAGTATACAGGAAATTCTAATATTGTTGTTGGCAGTCCTTTTTTAGGAAGAAACAATAAAAAACTGGAAGATATGGTTGGAATGTTTATCCAAACTTTGCCAATAATCTCCGATATATCAACTGATGATTCTATCAGAACTATATTAAATAAGTTAAATAGAAAAATAAATAAGATAAAGGATTATCAAAATTACGCACCAGAGTTAATTAATTCTATACTCGAAAATAAATTAGATAATAAAGAGAAATATTATCAAGTTTTGTTATCTTATCAAAACTCTAGAGACAATGTTATTCATAATAACGATTTGAAATTTAAGAATATACCGTTAAATACAAATAATAGTAAATTTCCAATTTCTATATCTGTCTTTCCAGAACTCGAACATTTTACTATAGATATTCAATATCAAGAAACTATTGTTAATAATAAAGAAATAAAAACTTTTTCTCACGATTTTAAAACTATTCTTTCTACATTAAACACAATAAATCTGGATACAAAAATAGCAGCACTTAACTTTGATAATAAACGATATGTACCACTAAAGTCGCATGACGATTCATACCAAGATAGTTATCACAACCTTTTGCGTAAAGCATTAAATGACTACAAGTCTCATATCGCTCTTGAATATAAGAGTACAAAAATTACTTACAAAACCTTAAATAAATATATTAAAAATGGAGCAGCTTTTTTAAACAATATAGGTATAAATAGACAAGAAAAAATTGCGATATTACTTGAAAACTCAGTGAGTTATATTATTAGTATTTTAAGTGTCTTAGAACATAACTCTATATTTATACCTCTAGATATTGAGGCACCATTATCTAGAAATTTATCAATTATTAAAAAAAATAATATAAAATATTTAATAACATATTGTGATTATGAAGATGTTTTACCTAATGATATCACTATTATTAAAGAAACCTTCTATAAAACAAATGGAGAATTTAAAAGAAGGATAGCTAATCCAGAAGACATAGCTTATATTATTCATACTTCTGGAACTACTGGAGAACCTAAAGGTGTTCCAATTTCTCATTATTCATTAGCTAGCTATTCAACTAACATAGTGAAGTCCTTAAATAAAACAAAGTTCACAAAATCGATTTTAACCTCTAGTATATGTTTTGATTTAGGATATACTAGTATTTTTGTCCCTCTTCTAAATGGAGGAACTGTTATTATTGAAGATAAAAATACTTATATAGATTCTAAAAAATTGGCTAATATAATACGTTCACATAATATTACTTATTTAAAATTGACTCCTAGTCTTTTTACATCCTTTAATCCAGACGATTTTATAAATTGTCAATCATTGGATACTATAATATTTGGAGGAGAGGTTCCAACATCAACCAATATAAAGAAATTTAGTAATGTGCTTCCTAAATTAAAATTTGCAAATCATTATGGTCCTACTGAAGCTACTATAGGTTGTATAACTAAGTATATATTAGAAAAAGATGTACAAAATAACACCTATATTAACAATATTGGCTGTCCAATGAATAATACACGAGCACTTATATTAAATAAAAACTTTGAAATTATGCCTAAACTAATTAAAGGAGAATTATATATATCTGGACCTTGTTTAACTCCTGGTTATACAAATAGAAAAGACCTTAATAAAACAAAGTTTATAACTTTAAATGGGTGTCGTTTTTACGCTACAGGAGATTTAGCTAAGTATAATGAAGATACATCAATTCAATATTGTGGAAGAAAAGATGATCAAATTAAACATATGGGATATAGAATTGAGTTATCAGAAATAACAAGAATTGTTTTGCAAATAGAAGATGTAAAACAAGCAGCTACTATTTTCTATGAGCAATCAATTCTTCTCTTTTTTACTGGAAATATACATGCTGATAATGTCATGGTTAAATTAAAAGACGTTTTACCTATGTATATGGTACCTAATTTTTGTTATAAAATAATTGAACTACCTCTAAAATCAAATGGAAAATTAAACGAATTAAATTTAATACAATATCACGTTAAAGAAAAAAACACTTCTTCTCCTAATGAAGTAGGTAATAAAGAAGAATATATAATTTCCAACGCCTGGTCACGTACTCTAAATACCCATAATATATCTAATAGTGAAGACTTTTTTAAAAATGGTGGAAATTCATTAAAAGCCTTGCAACTAGTTAATTTTATTAGAAAATCTGGTTACAACATAGAAATTTCAGATGTATATGAGCAACGCACTATAAAGAATATTTCAAAAGTGATAAAAGAAGAAAAGGGAGAAAGCAATATTAAAACAGAAAGTGGCTATTATAAAACAACGCCTAATCAAGAATGGATTATCAAAAATTTTTATAATACCATCAACTATCAAAATCTTTCTTTTACTATTGAATCATACGTAGATTTGGATTTGTCACTTCTAAATAAGACATTAAATATTTTAGTCAACCATCATGATATATTGAAAACCAAATTTAAATTTTTACGACAAAAAGTAGTAAAACCAGTTATTTATGAAGATATCAATTTTAAAATTAAATTTAATACTTCTAATAATTTTGATTCTAAAGAAAGAGAACGTTTTATACATTCTTTACATGATAATATTTCTATTGAAAACGGAATAAACCTTGTTTTAGGTATTCACAAATTTTCTGATAAAATACTACTAACTTTTATATCTAATCAGTTAGTAATGGATCATATGTCTCTCCGGATACTTTTAGATGATTTCACTTATATCTACTACTGTTTATATACAAAAAAAGAAATAAATTTAGGCTCTAAAACTAACTCGTTTTCAATGTGGAGCGAAAAACTAAGTGAAATAGACTTTTCTAACGAAATAACATTTTGGAATAATATTGAATCTCTTAGCGTTCCACCGCTAAATAATTCTAGTATTAAAAAGAATTTAATTAATATTAGAACTTTAACCACTAAATGTAATAATACCTTAGCTAGAAGAGTTCATTCATTTTGCCAAAAAAATAATATAAAAGAAGAGTACTTAATACTTTCCGCTTTACTAGATTCCCTAGAATATACTTACAAAAAGAACAACTACAAGATTCTTTTAGGGAACCATGGCCGTTTTTATAATATTAGTAACTTGGACGTTTCTAGAACCATTGGCAGATTTTCAATTACATACCCAATAGTATTTAACGTCAACAGTAATGATAGAACTATTAGTAGAGTAATTGAAACTATTAATAATATACCAAACAACGGGATAGGTTATGGTTTCTTAAAATATAAATCGAAAAATTTAATTGATGGAAGACATGCTGACATATCTTTTAATTTCATGGATGATTTTGATACTGCTATTTATAATAACCTTTTTTCACTAACAAAGATACAAAGTAATAATAATATTAACTCAAAATCTTATTTTCCATATAATTTAAAATTAACTGTTATTAAAAAACATCAAGATTTAATTTTAAACTTCGACTACAATAATCTTTCGATCTCTGAAAAAAACATTAAAGAATTAAATAAAAAAATAAACGAAATTATATTTGAGTATATAAATAGGGGGTGATAATAATTAAATATTTTAAAAACAATAGTATTTTAATTTTTATTTTACTATTATCACACCTTATTATTGTTGTTACTACTGTATGGCAACCTACTATTATCCATAACATTGTAGATACACTAAATTTTAAAAATAATGTTCACACTTTTCATCTTATTTATCAATTATTACTCTTAAGTATATTCAGTCTAACCGGAGGTATAATAAACAGTATCTCTTCTGCTTATCTATCAAAAAACATATCGTCTAAGCTAAGAGAGGAAACTTTTAAAAAAGTATTGACCTTTTCAATTTCTGAAATTAATAAGATAGGAGAAAGTGGATTAACTATCAGATTAACAAACGATATCAATCATATAAGAGTCTCTATACCTATATTTTTCGACTTAATATTTAGGTTACCTTTACTTATCATATTTTCGTGTTTCATGGCTATAATCACTGTTCCTATAATGTGGTGGGTTATTTTACTTCTAATTGTAACAATCATTATAATTTCTATATGGATATCGTATAAAATTTCCAAAAATTATATACATAATCAAATTGCTTTGGAGAAATTAAACAATTTATCTAAGGAAAATATTGAAGGAATTAAACTTATAAAAAGTTATGTTCAATATGACGAAGAATTAAATAAATTTATTTTATCCAGCAATAAGCTTAAAGATATTAATATTAAAATTGCTAAAGTATTGTCTTTGATTATGCCATCTTTTTTGTTTATAGGAAACATATTCACCTTAATTGTTATTATTCTTGGTTATTTATATTTCAGTAGTGATCCAAAAGGAGCTGGATATATAGTTGCATTTATGAGTTACATGTTGCAAATGATGGTAGGTATTGTCACTGCAGGTATTACAACTATAGCTCTTGCTCAAGGTTTTATAGCTGTAAAAAGAATTAAAGATATTTTCCAAAACACTACTGATGCAACTAACAAAATCCAAACTTATAATTTTCCAGAGCATCCAACAATTGAATTTAGAAATGTAAGCTTCAAATATCCAGACAGCAATTATTATGCCATTCAAAATATAAGTTTTAAAATCAACTATGGTGATACTATCGCTATAATAGGAGAAAGTGGCTCCGGTAAAACTACTATTGCTAACTTAATCACCAATTTATTCAATGTTACTGAAGGGATAATATACGTAGGTGGGATAAGTATTAACGATTTAACTAGAGAAGATATTAATAAAAATATTGCATATGCATTACAAAATCCCATATTAAAAAAAGGAACCATTAAAAGTAATTTAACACAAAGAAAACAACACATTACCAATAAATATATATATAAATCTTTAGAAGTTTCAGAGTGCTTGGATTTTGTCCGAAATTTAAATAAGCAAGTAGAAGAAAAAGGAAATAATTTTTCTGGAGGCCAAAGAAAAAGGTTATCAATAGCCCAAGAGATTATAACTCGATCAAAAATTAATATTTTTGATGATGTAACAGATTCCCTTGATTTATTGACTGCAAAAAAAGTTTTTTCTAATTTAAACAATTTTTTAAAAGACAGAACTATTATATATACTTCTCAAAATCTTCCTAATTCTTTAAAAGTCGACATTGTATTATTACTTAAAGATGGTAAATTAAAATCATATAAAAAAGGAGATACCAATAAATAAATTAAAAAAGCATCTTATATTTCTTAATAAAAAAGGAAGGATTAACTTGAATGATTTTTTAACACTTTTTAAAGATTATAAAAAAAACCTTTACATGATATTATCTTTTTTATTAATATACACTATTCTTCAAGTTCTAACACCAATACTAATAGGGTGGGCTATAGGATTAATTGGCGAAAACTCAATAAAAAATAATCTTTCAGCTAATAAATTCAGTATAACTATGATTTTTATATCGATAACCCTATTAATGAGTTTTATTTTAAATTCATATTATAACTATTTGTTCTCTATAATAGTGAGTAAAATAACTCATAGTATTCGAATTAATCTATTATCTCGAATACATAAAAATACACTAGTTCATTTAAGATCTAAAGGCTCAGGGCAATTACTAAGTAGATTTACAAATGATTTAGATAATATCCAAAATGGATTGAATGACTCTATATTACCTCTAGTCTCTAATTCTTTTTTGGTATTTTTTATTTTAATTTCTATGTTTATCATTAATTATTCTATGGCACTAATAACCGCAGTATTGATACCATTAATGATTATAATAGTTAGTTTTTTAGTTTATAAAAGTAATCACTATACTAATATACAACAATCAGAAATTTCACGACTCAACGGTTTTTTACACGAAACTATTTCTTCACATAAGCTTACTATTATTAACAATAACAGTAAAGAGTCTTATTTTAATTTTATAAAGTTAAATAATAATCTTACAATTTCGTCGTTCAAAGCACAACTATATTCATCTATTATACAACCCATAGTTTTAGCTTTTTATATAATGAATATCAGCTTAGTTATATATTATAGTGTGAATATTTTTTTTAATACTAACTTAGCCATTCATATAACTGTTGTAGTAACTTTCATTAATTTTTGCTACGATTTTTATCAACCTATAGTTAATATTTCAAAATCTTATTATAAAATACAAAACACTTTAACAAGTATTAAAAATATATCAAATGAATTAGCCACCCCTATTGAGTTTTCTAATACAAAAAACAGGGATCTTAGTGTTATAAAAAGTATAGAATTTAAAAATGTGAGTTTTTATTTAAATAACACAAAAATCCTTAATGATATTTCTTTCAAAATAAAAAAGGGAGAAAAAGTTTCTATAATAGGTCCTACTGGAAGTGGTAAAACAACAATACTACACTTGCTTAATAGACTTTACGATGAATTTGAAGGTGAAATTCTTATTAATAATAATCCAATATCAGATTATAATATTAGTACATTGAGAAAAAAAGTAGCTATTGTTTTTCAAGAAACAGTTATATTTACAGGAAGCATAAAAGAGAACATAACCTTTGGTAATTTTTATGTACCACAACAAGACATCGAACAGATAGCTATAAAAGTTGGTTTACATCATTTTATTAACTCCTTACCAGATAAATACAATACTATAATAACTCCCAAAAGCCATCCTTTTTCATCAAGTCAATTACAACTTATCTCTTTAGTCAGAGCATTATTACAAAACTCTGATCTAATATTACTTGACGAAGCCGTCTCAAACCTAAATAATGAATCAGAAAATAATTTATTTTATAATATTAGAGATTTAACTTTCAATAAAACTATTATAACTGTTACTCATAAGATGAAATCTGTAAGGAATTGTGATAACATAATTGTATTAAAAGAAGGGAATTTAATTGATCAAGGAAACCATCAAAAATTATTAAATAATAATTTCTATTACCATTTATGTGCTGAACAAACTAATTAAATAAAGGAAAAGAGGAAAACAATGCAAATTATTTTCTTACCATTTGCTGGAGGAGATCATTCATATTTTTATAGATTTTCTAAGTATCTTATTCCTGAAATAACAATTTCCCCAATAAAATTAAAAGGAAGAGGAGAAAATTTAGGTGGTACTCTTTATTCTAGTTTTATAGAAATGAAAGAAGATATTTTATCTCAAATTAACATACCGAATGATGAGGAATATATAATTTTCGGCCATAGTATGGGAGGAATGCTAGCTTACGAATTATACTTTGATCTCGAAGAAAAATTGGGATATCCTGCTTCAAAGATAATAATTTCTAGTTGTCCTCCTCCTAACTTAATTAATAAATATAGTAATGCCCCTAAACATTCACTATCTAACTATGAATATATGAAAGAAATTATAAAAATCGGTGGCACTTCCTCTGATATTTTAAATTGCCCTAATTTAATAGATTTAATGGTTCCTGTGATCAAAAAAGATTTCTATAATATAAAGAGATACTCTAATGTAGAAAATAATAGAATAATACATTCAAGATTAATAATTTTGTGGGGAACTGAAGAAACAAAATTAACTAATATCATTAAGCTATGGAAGCTATACAATAATAAAAATATTCATTTTATTATGTTGTCTGGTAATCACTTTCACCTAAATAATCACATAGAATATATTGCCAACATAATAAATTACAGATAGGAATACAATTATTATGAATAATAATTTTTTAAAAATTAGTTATCTAAATATTGATGAAATAAGCATTCAAGAATGTTTAAAACTTTTACACTTATGCAGTAAAGAAAAAAAAAGTCAGACTAAACAGCTTATTTATGATCTAAACTATAAACAAACAATTTGTGCAAACTCATTGATTTATTATTTATTATATTGTAAAACGGGCTTATTGCATTACAAACCTATTTTACAATATAATAAGTTTGGGAAGCCGTATCTTAACCCAATAGTAGAATTTAACTTTAATATTTCACATTCTGAAAATTGGGTGGTCTTAGCACAATCAGATTCTGATGTTGGTATTGATATTGAAAAAATACAACCAGATATCTATAATATAGCTAAAAATTATTTTAGCACCACCGAACGACATTATATAAATTCTAGTTTTTCTAAAACTGAAAAAAATAATCGATTTATAAAAATTTGGACTTTAAAAGAGAGCTTCGTGAAATTTTTAGGTACAGGCTTAAATACACATTTAAATACATTTTCTATATGTGATATAGAAGAACCCATACATACTGTAAGATTTCATAAAGAGCCAATTAAAAATAATATATATTTAAAAAGCTTTAACTTTGATAATAACTTTTACATTGCTACTTGTTCAAGAGCAACTTATATTGAAATGGAAAAAATCAACATAAATGATTTGCTTGAATTTTCCAAAAAGTCTCGTATTCTTTCTTTCACATAATTTGCACATAATAAGTCCGATATTTATACTGGTTCTTCGAAATACATTTTTATTTCAACGATTGAATCATTTTCTGAATTACACGAAAAATGAATGCTTTTTATATGTTGAATTGTTAATCTAAGTGCAATAACAAAGAAGCTGCAAATTAAAATACTTATTATTATAAAGATACTTACGCCATTTTTATATCCAAAAACATGAATTGATGAAAATTTAAACATTCTCGTCAATCCAATTTAGTATAAAGCCTTAAAATCTCTACTTAAAATATAACTTTGCATTTTTCCACCAACCAGTGTTATAACTTAATTAACGAAAATGATGCACCTCCTCTCTGTGTCTATACTTGATGCCTGAGAGATAGGCGACTTTTAATTATACCACCTATAATACTTGAATTACAGATAATTTCAGCTAAGTCAAATTATGTCAAAATCAACTCTCATCTCATTTATTCTGTTTTTTGTTAAATACATATTTACCATGAATATACATTTATATGTTATTAGAAATAACTTTATTTTCCCTCTTGCTTTTCTCTATTTTCTCTAAATCTCTTACGTCGCAGTTCTTCTTTTGATAATCCATATTCAAATTTCTCAGGGTTTTCTTTAGCTTCTTTAATACCTTACTTTTTCGTACGAATTAACATACTTTCATTCCCTCTCATTATGGTGCTTCTGATTTTCACATTATATTTATTTTATTGTCTTTCTTTGTTCTTAAATATTAGTTATTAGTATTTCAAATAAACAATCATCTGTTTATACATTTATTACTAAAAGGGATAACTACTTCCAGCTTCTTATTATCTATTACCTGGCCGGTAATCTAAAAAACATTGCAAATACCTTGCATGCTTTGAATTTTTATTTATGGCATCTTTATTAAGATTTGCGTGTCAATTCATCATACTTTTAATTATAAAAAGAACAAATTTCTTTACCGAAATTGGAAATTTTACTCCTCATTATTTATAAAAATGTTTAAATCATAAAAACAGAAAATTGATTTTCAAAAACAAATTAGATGACATTACTACATTACTTAATTGAATGTTTATCATCTCTTTGATCACAAAACACTTTATTTCTTCGTAACAACAAGTCAATTTCCGTACTTCTATTCGGCGCACGTTTAACACGCGAAGTGGGTCGGGAAAGATCGCTATTTGCTTCCTTTCCCGACCTATTTCGTCTCACCCTGAATTTCATCGGCATGAAATCGGGTGAACGGGTGAAGAACATAAGACACACCAGTGCCACTCCGTGTTATTCAGTATAGCTGGAGGTTTTTCTTAACATTCGCTACGCTCATTTGCTCGCATTACATGCAGCTAAACCCCTTGCACTACAAGGCTTTTTTAATTAATTCAAAGTGACACTATCCTGTTGAAATAATTTCACCACTTTAAACTGTTAATGTGGTCTCGTGAAAATAACCTCATGAAATTTTATAAACCTTTAACACCAACGGTTCAACCAAGGTGTGAAACTTCGAGTTTCATAATATCCGAGATCATATTGTATGTTTTTTATAATTTTTAATTTCTAATATTATTTAAAAATAAAAACATTTCGACTCTCTATCAAATAATTTGTGAACTATTTTATTATTAAAATAATTCAACATTTATTGAAAATCCCCACCACTTTGTTAGACTAAGTTAATTCTCTTTTTCATTAACTTAACAATATTACAGTACTTAATTTTTCATTACTTTTGACTCGTTCTAAAACAAAAAATAATCTTATATGGTTCTATTTTAGACACAAAATTTAAATACACATACATTAATAAATCTTTCTTGACTCAAACAAACCAAAAAACTAAATTGATAATTGTGTTATCAAAAAGTAAAACAAACGGTATTGAAATATACACATATACCTCCAAAAGTGGTAAATTTTTGCACTTTAAATCCTCATATTATATTTCCAAAACTTTTTTTGTTTCACGATAAACTATTTTAAATGAGGAACTTGTTAGGAAAAATTTCGAATTTTTTCAATATAGTAAAGACAAATCTCTTATCTAATCTCACCATTTTTAAAGGAAAAAGTCTTCCTCAAATCATTCTTATATCATCCAAAGAACAAAATAAAAGAACGAGTGCTTCACTCGTTCTAGTTTCAAATATGAACTTAAAATAAGGAGATGCTAAATGATTAAAAAAATCGTTATATATAAAAAGCTAACCTAAACGTCAAATAATGTCGTAGAAAGATTCGTCATTTCTATCAACATATAAGCGTTTATATATTATAATCAAGTCGTTTGTAAAGACCTATTCAAATAGCCGCAAACATCCAATACTGACGTTTGCCTTTTTTATAATGTTCTTATACGGAGGACACAACAAAGTGGGTGACAAGACAAAAAAATATTATACATATATACAAACCTTGTATCTAATCGTTACGTCAATGTGAAGAATATGTTTAAGGTTTTAAATACGAATGTGCGAAGTATTCAACGCGATTTATCAGATATTCAAGAGTACTTGAACGAAAATAATCGAATATTATTATATGAATCATCTTCATCATAATTACTACGTTAGTCTCAAAAATAATAAAGATGACACTGAAGCACAAATGAATGCAACTTTCGAAGTCACTTATCAATTATATAGAATCTTAAAAAACAATACGAATCATTTAAAAAAACACAAAATACTATAACTGTTGTCTTATTCATTACACCTTCAGAAGCAATTAATCTCGGCTTTATATATCGTATATCTTTACGTATCATCTCACCAGAAACGTTAATTGCTCAATTCACTCAAGAACTTACAAAGTTACAAAGTAATTACATGTTGCGAAAATTATAAACCAACGAGAAGGTTTTAGTTTATGAATGCAAAGAATTATCAGTTCATATTTGATTGTTGAACATCAACATTAAGTATGAATAAAAATTTTTAAGGAGTGTTTTTAGAATGAAAAAAACAAATATTATAGGTGTTACAACTTTAGCAAGAACATTGTTATTAACAAACGTAGGAACAACAAGTGCTACTGAAAATCACTTATCTCATTCTCAAATTCAAAATTCAGCAAGTAGTTATATTCAGTCACATGGTATTAACTTAAAACAATGTTCAAAGGTTTTAGTAGCGAAATCAAATGATATCGGCGGAGATGTACCAAATGGATATACACCAGTTATGTTTGGAAAGGAGGAACATAACTGTCCTCCTTTCATGTTACATGTAACATGTTACTGTAAATTCTTTCTTTTCATTTACTATATTAACTTACTTCCTTTATAAATATACAAACACCGTTACATGTAACATGTAACGTTTATTTTTACTAATTCCTGCATCTTTCTTATTATAATACTGTGTATTATCCTCATTATGCTTCACTCAATATAACTTTAATTTAGGGAGAAGTCTTTTATCCATATTCAAAAACACGTTTACATTTAATATCCATATTACTTTTTATTGTATTATTGTACTTATGTATTGATAACACAGCTCCTGTTTCCTTGTATGAAATTATTATAAAAGATCTTTCAAACCTCCAAAAGTTACATGTAACATGTTACATGTAACTTTTGGAGGTTACACTTTTTGATTGTTTATATAAAGTCTTTTTGTTAGTATAAAACTGTGTTTATTATCAAAAGAAAAAACACTCAGTTGTTGGCGCAGCTGAGTGTCTAGTGATAAAACTACTTCTGTATATAAAGTAATATAGAGTATTTTGATTTATTGTTAAATACATTGTAAATCAATCTCAATTTAAATTCAAGTAGGAAAACCCTCTATATCCAGAAGTAAGCGTTTTATCGCCTCACACAATCAAAGAAAGAGGTTTTATTATGACTGAACAACGCTTTACAAAACTTTTCAAATTTTTATTTGAAGATCCTACTTTTAATGAACTCCCAGCAAAAGCAAAATTGCTTTACTCATTGCTTACTGAACGGCAGAATCTTTCAAAATCAAATGCTAAACAATATGGTATTCAATCTCAATTTATTGATGAGGAGGGTCGTTTATTCTCTATTTATTCTAATGATGAACTTATAAATAAAATCAAAGTATCAGAACCTACACTAATTAAACTTAAAAAGCAACTCATTGAATCAGATTTATTAGAAGAAGTCCGTCTTGGAAAGAATCAAACAAATCGCTTATATCCTAAAAAACCTTATGATAAATATTTTTATGCTTATGATATAGATGAATTTTATCGTATCCCTCATGCTTTATTTGATAATCCATATTATAAAAATTTATCAGCTGATAGCATTATAGCTTATGCATTTTATCTTAGTCGTTATGAGTATAGTGTTTATAAAAGTCATTTTTCAGATAATAATAATAGTATTTATTGTGTATTGACTAATGAAGAAATGGCTTTACGTTTATCTTGTGAACGTAAAAAGATTTCTCGTATTAAAAATGAATTAATATCTTGTGGTTTACTTATTAGCCAAAAATCTACTTTAGGCAAAGCCAATCGTATTTATATAAACTTGCCTAAAACCAGTCATCTCAAGGAACTTAAAAAATGGGACGTCAGGAACTTAAAAAATGGGACGTCAGGAACTAAAAAAACGGGACGTCAGGAACTTAAAAAATGGGACACTAGTGATATTGATTCTAGTGATATTGATTCTAGTGATATTGATTCTAGTGATAT